>Ga0116231_10007059_pt1 | contig 20895 bp, 14 predicted proteins | sample S1TSphgellanicum_2_FD_89695 | JGI IMG/M metagenome (GOLD analysis project Ga0116231, IMG submission 89695) | Host-associated microbial communities from peat moss isolated from Minnesota, USA - S1T2_Fd - Sphagnum magellanicum MG | ecosystem: Host-associated > Plants > Peat moss > Unclassified...
TTTTTGTGTGTGTGTGGGGTGGGGGGGTAGGAAGCTGTTTGCGGGGTGGGGGGTGGTTTTTTAGCGGTTCAAAAAAATTCCACCCATGAGGGAAGGAGGGATGGGGGTGAAGAAGAACTAGCCGACCGCACTGATGGAGGTGGGGCCAAAACCCGACAAGTGACTTTAACTCAAGGTAAGGGGGGGGGGGGGGGAGAGGACCGGTACACTAGCTGGGACCGCCTACGTGGGTTTAGGTTGTGTAGTGGTACCTACATGTAGGTATCTAGGTGGGTTCTCTTTCTCTCTCTTTCTTTCCTGCCTTGGTGGTTTCTTCCTCTGTGGTCTGCTGCCTGCCTGCCTGCGTGCGCATTTCTCTTTCTCTCTCTTGCTTTGTTCTTTCTTTCTTCCTTCCTTCCTACTGCACCACCACGCCTCTCTCCCTCTCGGAATCGTGTCGTCGCGAAATCCGTCGCAGCACATATAATGGTCGCTGCATCGACTTGTCTTGCTTTGGACTTCCTTTCTTTCGCCCTCCTCTGAGCACGCAGTATTTTGCGGAGCTTGCTTCCTTGCTAAGGCTTTTTTTTTCTTTTTTACTTTTTCTTTCTTTGTTTTTCTGGTTTGGTTTAGTCTGATTTCCATATCTTAGTAGCGGAAATCATTTCGTTTTTGGTCTGTTGTTGTGTGAGAGAGGAAATCCTGAAGAATAGGAGTAGCGAATCTGTTTTATAAGATTTTTTTCTTCTGTTTTGGTTTTGTTTTTGCTTTTTTTTTTGGTGTTTTAGTTCAAGACAGCTGGAAGTGGAGAATCGGTGGATTGTTGCTCCTCGCGAGAGGAGTGCTTCTCTGTAGTCTTGCGAAGACGAAGAAGAAGAGTCTCTCAGTTCGTTAATTTTATCTGTGTTTTGTTCTATCGCTTGAGCTTTGGACTTCATCGATATGCGTAAGTAGTAGGCGAGGAGGCGGAGGTAATTCAAACAGATTTGGATTCAAAGTTTGCGTGTTAGATCAAACCGGAAGACAGACTTGTAAGTGTATTTTTGTCGAGTTCCTCGTGAAGACCTTTTATCGCATCTAGTCCAAGTACTGGCCTGCTGCATCAAACCTCAGTAGCAGCTGTGGCGCTCATCCGACTCTTTCACGCTCTAAAGAAGACTTGAAAATCGTGTTCAACAAGCGTGGATGTTCATGTGGCAGCAGCAGCCGCCGCTTGAATCTGGCAATACGTTCTCCGGTGGCCTTGGCACTTTGGAAGCTGGTAAGACATATATCTTCTTTTGTGAAGCTTTTGAAGTTCCGACATCATGCATGTAGGGATGAAGCTTTTACAACCTTAGTTCCTGCATCTTTTCCTTCTTCTTTAGACGTAGACGGCGACCTTAGGCAGTTCCTCGTCATGAACATGAGCCTGTGACGCGCATCCAGGCGTTGTGGTATCGCATGAAGCTGAGGAAGGTAAGCTACCCTGGACTTTTGGAAGATGAGGAAAGGAAAATCATAGTAATAGTGGCTATGGCGATGGCGTCTTGTCGAATTCCGCAGCTGGCTCTTGCTATTATCTATCTATTGTGACTCCTGACTCCTCCTGACGACGTTGCCGCGTGAGGAGGATCTGCAACTGCAACCGTACTGCTCTGGACGTTTTGCTTTGCATCCAAGTAATAGAAACTACAGAGTGCTGAAATCCCGGCCGGGGCGGGGGGAAAATGTGCCGCGCATCATGGCGTTACTAGTAGTTTCTCATAACCCTTGCAGTGCACCAGACACATCCTTCGGCTTCGTGCCCCTGAATTTGTGAACAGTTTGATGATGAGGCGATGTTTGTTTGCTGCAATAAAAGCATTCGGTTCTTCTTCTTCTTACAGACCTGGAATTGGAGGAAAATCTATTATGCAATGCTATCAGGTGGAACATTTTAGGTGAAGATAATAAGAGGATAGACCTTGCAGCAGCAGGTTGCTTGCCATGGGGGAGCAAAACGGTTGCCACAGGGCGGACTCCGCCTCTCTGTCTCTGTCTCTGTCTCTCTCTGTCTCTGTCTCTCTCTCTCTCATGATCGCTGTTGTTTGGTGGTTCTGTGCAGATCGGGCGCGGATGTCATGTTGGAGAGGTCAAAGATTAAGATCTAGTTTGCCAGAGAGCTGAATCTGTTTTGAGTGCGTGGAAAATGGAGATGGAGCAGTAATAGTGTTCGAGTAGGTAGATAGACAGATAGATAATAGATATCTGCTACAGTGCTGCATCGGATAAGAAGTGGTGGTGGTGGTTTTCTCTTGCCGGAGCTTATTATAGCGAGAGAGAAGGAGAGCTTGGTCCTACTCCTATTCCCAAAGCGGTTTCTTCCCGTCCTATCCTTCTCTCCTTGAATTGGGAGCGTAACTACGGCAGTCCCTGATGTATTCTTGTCCTCCGATGAGGCTGTCAGCCTCAAGCTATTCCCCTCCATCGATGGATCAAGGTATATTTTTCCTCACAGCAAAGTTCCATCTTAAGCTTTGTTGGGAGCCCCCCCCCTTGGTGGCTCGCGTGTGCATAGCCGCAGCATCTTCTCCTTCACGGATCTAGAAACCGTAAGGATCTGTCTAGTCGATATCAGATCGATTCATCGCCGTGAAGAAATCGTGAATTGTCCACGTCCTGTGTTCATTGTGCACCTTATTACTCAACTCAATCAGAGAAAGAAGTTTAGGAGGGAGAGAGGGACTCAGAAGGGCTCAGTCTTGACTGCCATCATGTTGAGATACGAAGTTCTACTCTTCAGGTAATCTATCTGACAAATGTTGATGGTGTGTCGTTGTTCTTCATTGGAAGCAGAGAGAAGATGTCTGAACTCAGAACTGTGGCATGCCTGTGCTGGGCCCTTGGTTTCGCTACCACCAGTTGGTAGCTGTGTTGTATATTTTCCCCAAGGACACACTGAGCAGGTGAAAACTGGGTGCCCCACCCACTCCCCCCCAATCTGTCATATGGGTTGAAGGACTTTTTTTTCTTTTAGAACTTCCAGTAGCTTGTCCTTTTGTGCAGCTAAAAAACGGGTGATTTTTTGTGAAGATGTTTTTTATTCATTCATGCTGATGGCTATTTTTATTTTATTTTGATGGGTAGGTGACAGCATCAACACAGAAGGAGTTGGATGCTCATATCCCAAACTATCCCAACCTTCCTTCACGGCTCATCTGTCTGCTGGACAATGTCACCCTTCATGTATGGATATGATTCCCAAGCAGTGATTTTGCTTTGTTGTTTTTTTTTTGGGGGCACCATGCATGTCTTGCACACTCACTCACCTTTAGTCCAAGCATGTTAATCTGTAAGTAATAACCCTGTTTCCTGTTTCTGCTTCTTCAAGAGGTCTTGATTTGCTCAAGTGACACCTCTTTTATTTAGTCTTGAGCTCTAAAACTGCCCTTTTTTCAGTGTCTGATATGGTGTTTTTGCAGGCTGATTTGGAAACAGATGAAGTGTATGCACAGATGACCCTGATACCATTGCATGCTTCTGTAAGTAACTACTTGTTCTTTGCAACTTAAGCATGAAGGTTGTTGTCTTGCTCTGCCTAGCTATGGTGAATACCCACCAGATCCTTTATAAAACTACAAAAGTCTAAATGAGCCTCTGGCTGAAAAGTAGTCTCACCTGGATGGAGGACCTCCCAAGGTGGTAAACAATGGTGCAAAGATATACACAGCCCACTTCCAAAAGGAGATAGTATCTACAAAACCTAGAGGAAGAGGCTTCAGTTCCACACTCATGGAGCCATGTCAAGGGCTCTGAGTGTGGTGGCTCCATGAGCATGGCCTGATGAGGGTGGTGGATCTTAGTTTCAAAGGTTTCTTCTCAGTTGTTGTGTTTGGGATGTCAATGTTGAAATGTAGATCATACTCTTTCTCCAGTCACAGTCCTACAGTTGGGTGTTTTGTTCCTCTGCTATGGCCCATATCATTAGTATCATTCCCCCTTCTTCTAAATTGCCTTCCAGTGTGTGCAGATGCTTTGTCAATTGCTTGTGTGAGTGTCAGGGTTGAAGTTCCAATGAGCTGATTATTATGCACACATATATATGCCCTTGCAGCAACAGAAGGATCCATTGCTTAGTGAAGATTATCCCAAGCCTAACAAACAGCCAACAGAGTACTTTTGCAAGATCTTGACTGCAAGTGATACCAGCACTCATGGTGGCTTTTCAGTTCCTCGACGTGCTGCAGAGAAAGTCTTTCCACCTTTGGTATGTTTGCATTGTGGCCCATGCATGTGTGGCACATTTGTCTTTCCATTATTTCCTGGTGCATGTTGGTTTTGAACAACATATTAGCCTTGTACATCATGGAACATACTTACAGCTTGTTGTTTAAGCTTTTTTTCTTTGCAAAAACCTCTAGAGCCATGAACACCCAAAACATGGTTATGCTGTGAACTTGCAGGATTACTCACAGCAGCCACCAGCACAGGAGCTCATAGCCAGGGACCTACATGATCAGGAATGGCATTTTCGTCACATTTACCGAGGTGAGAGCAATGTTTTCAGCTTGCTTTTCTTCCCTCATGATCTTTGCTGCAAAGCCACTTTTGAAACCTTGATCATTGACTGCAGACATTTCAGTGGCCATGATATGAAGAGAGGTGGTGTAAAAACAATAAGATCTAAGATTGTACTTTGTTCTGTGGCTACAGGCCAGCCACGTAGGCATCTTCTGACTACAGGGTGGAGTGTGTTTGTGAGCGCTAAGAGACTGCAAGCGGGTGACTCAGTACTGTTCATAAGGTAGCAGACTTTATCTTTTTATCTCATCCTTTGCAACTAGTTTGGCATGCATTTGGTTCACTTTTGTCCTGACCATGAACAATCTTTTGATTGCAAACACAGGGACGACAAGGGTCAGCTTTTGTTGGGAATCAGACGCATTCACAGACAGCAGACAATTATGCCATCATCAGTGCTATCCAGTGATAGCATGCATATCGGTGTCCTAGCTGCTGCCAATCATGCTGCAACCACTAACAGCCGCTTCACAATCTTCTACAACCCAAGGTACATTACCTGGAGCTGTGGATGGCAAGAAATCAGAAGAGTGTTGAGCATAATCTTGTCAGATTCTTCTGTCCTCACTTCCATCTTCATATTATAGTCAGTAAGATGAGAGTGGTTTCTTCTAAATCTCACATTTGTCCTTTGTTTCAGGCAAAGTCCATCAGAGTTTGTCATCCCAGTTGCCAAATATCAGAAGGCACTGCTCACTCAAGTTAATGTCGGCATGCGTTTCCGAATGGTGTTTGAGACTGAAGAATCTAGTGTTCGAAGGTGAGTGAGCACCTGTTCAATCTTTCCTTCCAACACTGAGAAATTTGAACACTTTTGACCTGTTTCTGTCAAATTTCTCCTTGTCCATGTTCCTTGCTTGCTTTGTGGTTCCAATCTATAATAAAGCTCTCCTGACACATTTGACTTCAAAGTTGCAGATATATGGGCACTATCACTGGGATAGAAGACCTCGATCCCATCAGGTGGCCAAAGTCGGAGTGGCGCTCCCTCAAGGTAGGTCCAATCTGAACCCAGTGAAAATGTTGTTGACAAAATGGTTGTGTTGCTTCATGTTTGCTGCTCGGGATGTTATGCCAAAGATTCTGCTTGGTTGACATTCAAAAGGAATTGATGACACAGCACCTGGTATAGAGAGAAAGGCTACATTTCCTGTTCTACCCTGTGTTGGAGAAAAGGTCAGGATATTCTGACTTGTGGATGTGTTGTTCTACATTCTGGGACAGGTTGGATGGGATGAGTCTACTGCAGGTGAAAGACAACAGCGGGTGTCAATTTGGGATATTGAACCTCTGACCACACCATTCCTTTTGTGCCCTCCTCCGCTTGCTCTAAGATCCAAGCGTACTCGTGAAAGCAGAGGTAAGGTCTATGATTCAGGTCTGAACACTACAAATATCAATGACCGGTATTTGGGAGTGATGGCATAGTTGGCACAGCTACTTCTTTTAGTTGCTGATCATATTGTAGCTCTGGGTGCAGGTGAAGAGGAGGACATTGAATCATTACTGAAGAAGTCACAAATGTGGGCAGATGGAAGTGACTCTCTAGGCACACTCAACTTCCACAACCCAGCCATGGAGTCCCCTTGGATGCAACCATCTCAGCAAAGGGTAGATTCAGCAGTTGCATCCTCACATAATGAACTTTACCGAGCACTGGCTGCAGAGGCCCTCCAAGAAATCCGAACTGGAGACTCAAAGCAACTTCACCACCCTCTGTCATCACCACAGTTGCATTTCCATCAACAGCAATCTCAAGCTCAACAGCAACAAAACCAACCATCCACTCATCGAATGGTTGATGCCCCTGGGCCCCTTCTCCAACTTTCATTTAGTGGACCACAGTCACAAATGAATTTGGCGTGCTCTATGAGGCAAGCCTCAAGCTATTGTGAATCAGACCTACAGATGGGTTCCTCCTCGTTTTCTTTGCAGGGCATGCTTGGGAGAGCCCAGAGCAGCAGCCCAATAAGTGAAAATGACCAGTTTTTCAACATGTTGCCCCCAAGCCAGAGCACAATGCAGAACCCTATACATGGGTCTGACCTTATGGTGCAAGACCGGCAGGTAGGAAAACTACCCAGTACTTGTTTTTCAACTGCCTGTTCTTTTTCCCTTGTCTGCCCCATTCCCTGCAGATGACTAACACCAGGACATCTGGTGTGGCAGGTGTCCGCACCCTGGTTTTCTACAATACGAACCCAGAACCAAGCTGATCCGGGACAGCCTATGTTACCTACTCGAATGGGTCAAGTGGACACTTCGCCCTCTCCTCGAGTGACTGGCCCCCCATTCACACATCCACAACACAGCGAAACTGGTGTTCAGCCTGGCCTAGCTGAACTTCCACCTCTGGGGTTTAGGCAGAACGACCAGGATGCAGATCAGTTGCAAGCAGACCGCAGCAATCTCCTCTTTGGACAACCTTTGAGTGCTTCAGCACCCCTTACCACCACAAGTAAAACCAAGGAGCAGCAAAATGCATTTCCTGGCAACAACATGCTGCCAGGCTCATTTTGTCAACCTGCCACAGCAGACGTTGCATCTGGGGTTGTTGGTAGTGGAGGCTTGGATGACAATGGGTTATACCAGCGAAACTCTGCTGCTGCATGGCCTGCCATGCAAGCTGCACAACCTCTGCGCACCTTCACCAAGGTAAAAACCTCAAGTTCCAATCCCATTCCTGCAGATGAAAGCTTCAGACATAGGGAGCTTGCATGTAATCTGCATGCCTTTGTTAGAGGTCAGGAACGTTGGCTTATTATTAACTTGCATTGATAACTCATCGAAGATTGTTTACTTTTAAAATTTATGCTGCATTTGAGTATGGCACCTACCAATGACTGGTGTGGATATCATGGAATTCTTCTCGTTCCAGGTTCATAAGCTTGGAATGCCAGGGAGATCTTTGGACATTAGAAACTTCCACAATTATGTAGAGCTGCGCAGTGAGTTAGCACGCATGTTCAACTTGGAAGGATTACTGGATGAAACAGTCAAATCAGGCTGGCAGCTTGTGTTCGTGGACCACGAGAATGACACCCTCCTAGTCGGTGATGATCCATGGGAGTAAGTCCCTCCTCCCGTTCGTCAAACCCCCTCACACCTCATGTCTGTGCTTCATTTAGTTAGTTCAGCCTTGTTGGATTGAGAGACCTGTCATCCAGGAGATGGCATCTAGGGTTTTTACCCGGTGCTTGTTTACATAGTGTACATCTTCTAGTTCGAGCTTGCTTTCAGTCTGGTAATAATATATACACTGCCTTTTTTCCCACATTCTGACAGAAGACTGATCAATCTGCATTTCTGGCACGCATCATGAAAAACAGGGAATTTGTGAGCTGTGTGCGATCAATCAAGATATTGTCACCCAGTGAAGTGTCACAGATGACACAGGATCAGCTTGAGATCCTTGACACAGCACCCATACAGCAGTAAGCTGCCAACTCTGAGGAGATACAATACATCACTCGCAGAGATCAACTCTCCCTCAACAACTCCCCCCCCCCCCTGGGATTTGCCCCCTGGGGGATCATTAAATTAAGGCCGGCAGTCCTGCAAAAGGGCGAAAGCAGGCTGTCAGATTGAGCTTGTTTAATATACGCAAGTTATTAGTGACTCAGTGATTTTTGACTGACAGAAATTTGGCATATTGTTTGAATGAATGCCAGACAACAGTATCTGCTGCTGACCTACAGCAAGTACTCATGGCTGGAGCCAGCCCCATAATTTTGGGTATATATGTAAAACTTATAATTGAAATGTAGTGAAGAGAGAGAGAGAGAGAGAGAAGAGGACAACATTCAGGAGCTAGATCATGAATCTGCAGTTGTGCTGCTGCAGGAGGAGAGCTGGGAGATAGCCTCCTGAAAGAGACACACACCCCTAGACCCCTTTTTTTTTTGTCTGAAGCAGAGGCTGTTGAACAGCCTAAAAAGTTTGTGTTAAAAGGGCTGGCACATGCAGAGGATGTTGCTGGAAGTCTAGATTGCACAAAAAAGTCCTGGAGTTCCTCACCAAAGGGTGGAGGGGTTCTAGACTCGATTTGAGTGGTTTCACAGGTTGGAGCGAGAAACTAACCTTTGAAGTTTGGTAGTGAAAGTTGCAAGTAGAGAGAGAGTTTAGAGCTGTTGGTGAAAAAGTTGGGCTTTTAAAGATTTGCTTTTCATCTCTTGTAAAAGCCCAGGTTTCAGCTCAGTTGCTGGTCTTGTCACAGGAGGTCATTTGTTTCTTTTTCTTTTCCTGGGTACATGGAGCCCTGCTGTTGTTTCAAGACCTAAGTGTCTAAGCTAATTCAGAATTGAGTCAATTATGCAAACAACTGAGGAAAAAGATCTTGCTGCTCAATCTGCACTGCATTTGCGAGCAGCAGATCATCTTCTTCCTCAAGATTCTCCTTCCGGTTATGCAAACTGCAAAAATGCACTCATAAACAGAAGCTCAGTCAGTCAGTCAGTCAGTGAACAGATTTCTTTCTTGTGGTTTCTCCTCTTCTCTTCGGCAGCTTCTGTGCAGCCCTGCTACAATCACTTCGCTGTCAACCACAGGAAAGAAAGACTAAAAGGAAGTATACTACTATGAAAGAGATTGTGAAGCAGCTTGCCTAGGACTTGCAAGATTTCTTCTGAGATGCAAGATCAAAGACATGCAGCAAGTTCAAGAGAAACAAAGAGCCTCACCTGACTGTTGAGAGCGGAATATAACTGTCCGAGATATCGCAAGTTGAATGAAGTCGTCGTCCACGGCTGATCGGACATCACCTAATTTTGCCTTTAGACGTTGTTACAGGTGATGAGCAGCACTACTACTAGGTTCAAAGTAGTACTTGTTGCCGATGATTGTAAAGCGGATGCCGCCGTTCTTCAGGCACGGCACCACCGGCGGCCTCTGAACAAAGAAACACAAAAACAAAATAGTTTAGACAGCCGATGAAACATGGAAGTAAATCATATGTTGCGAATTAAGTTCTTACAACCTCGACTATGTCCTTTGTGAGTTGAAGAGGTTCAACGGCAAATATTTCAGGACCAAATCGCAGGAGATCAGCATGCATGCATGCTGTAATTTTCGATCTAGTGTTCTGTTCATTACTCTGCAAATCTATAGAAATAATTTTGCACGTTACTCTGAGAAAACACAAGAACGCAAGATCTAAAGGAAAATAATATTAGCATACTCGCGGAGAATCATCATGCACGCCGACTCGATCGAAGCAGCTGCATGCATCATTCCTACTCTTTTTCAGTAAGACCGCGTTCTTCTTCTTCTTCTCCGTCTGCATATTGCCTTGAAAGAAATTCAATCTAGTTATTGCTCTTCGACTTCTTCGCAGCATGTTTACTAATTTTCCTTTTGATCAAGAGAATCTGAGTTAGTTTTGAATTACATCGAAGCAATCCAGATCTGCTTGATCAAGCAGATTTGAATTAGGATCTGAAATAGACCTGCTTCTTGAAGTTCTTTAGCGATACATAAAGGATATCATGAGACCTTTATCAAATTCGCGTGACTGATCTTTGGACTACAAATCTATCTTCTGTATCAGCAAGTTCTATTGTGAATAATTGGTACTGAACGCTGCATTATATGATGAAGAATTAGTTGCAACCTGAGACCAAAAGAAAGCATTCCCCAAAACCCTCAGCGGAACTGAGTATGAAACAAGATATAAAAGAGCAATTATAACTCGTAGTACGTACCCTCATGGTGCTTGAAGCATCAACGCCAAAGTAGAAGCTGCTAGTCTCATCCGCGCTCCGGCTCCATTCACGCAAATACAAAGACAGTAGTAAATAGTATTCCTTGCTTACCGGATCCTCCATCGCCTTCATGCAACGCTTGTGCACGGATCCGTCGCCCGCGCCAGCATTGCCCAAGCTTGGACGATCCTCCATCGCCCGCGCCTGCATGCAAAAGCTTGAAGACTGTAGCCTGCTCTTGTCTCCGCTGCGGAATCCGTAGAAACCTAACCTAGCTTTTCCCTTTGTAATTTGCAGGTACCAAATTACAGAGCATAATGCTAGACGATTCTGCCGCTGTTGTAATCAGGCTAATGCTTTGACCTAATTTTCCCTTTGTAATTTGCATGTACCACATTACGGAGCATAATGATAGACGATTCTGCCACTAATGTAATCAGCCTAATTCTCTAACCCGATTTTCCCTTTGTAATTTGCAGGTACCACATTATGGACCATAATGCTAGACGATTCTGCTGCTGTTGTAATAAGGCTAATGCTCTGACCTAATTTTCCCTTTGTAATTTGCAGGTATCATCACATTACAGAGTATGATAAGACGATTCTGCTCAGTAAAAAGACCAATGCTCTGTAAAATAAGAACTGTACATTAGAAACCTGACCTAATTCTTCCTTTGCAGTTTGTAGTTAGTTTTTACAGAGCATAATAAGACAATTATGCTCTGTAATATGGCTTTAAATTCTCTTTTCTTTTAAATTAACTACATATAATACAGATATAGAATGATTAAAACTTGATATAAGACAATTATGCTTTGTAACGAGCTAAACCCACAAGAGCACACTGGGAATATCATTGGGAACTTCTGGGAACATACTGGGAACATCCCAAAATCCCAAAAAAGACAAAGCCCCACACACTGCCACTTTAGCAACGTTTTTAAGTCTAAAAGGGAATATTGTGTCACAATATTTTCAATTTTTTTCTGGAGAAATAGTCAAATTTCAAAAAAATGGCATTTGAACTCTTTTGCTGCACCCATGGTGGGGAAGAGAAGTACTTCCCATTGGTGGGAAGAAAACTACATCCCACGATGTTGTTTGGGATGTTTTTGTGTTCATTGCAAAAGATGTCATGTTTCGTGTTTTGAAGGAGTAAAACTTATGTTTTATGTTTTTTCATCGTGTTTTTTTTAATCTTTTCATCAATCAATCAATATTGTTTTGTCAAATGATAGCATTCACACATTGATAAATATCATCATTGTCAATCTCATTCAAACAAACTTAAAAAATGAGAAGCTCTTTCTCATGAGGTGGTCATATCTTTGGTGGCTCAAGTGAAAGAAGAACTTTATTGCGATTCTTATCCATTGGATGTGTGTCTTCCTCTTTTGTCATAAAGATTTTTGAGTGTCTTCACTAACAAGCTAATAACTTTCTTCATCAATGTGTTAATATGACATGATCAACAAAGGGCACTGAAAGCCCTCCTTTATCAATGTTGTGTTCCTTTTATAAATAAAGAATATCAATAGCATTATAAAAAGCATAGGTTGATGTTATTTTGAGATGCGCTATCGCTAAGGGGACAATTTTTTTTAAGCTTGAAAGTAGTTTTATCGAGTTTACCTCTCCTTTCTTTAATTGATATGTTTCATGCAACTGGAGTAGGGTTTGGTTCTTTGGTTCTTGATGGTTCCCTTTCCTCCTGGTGGATTGCCTCTTTTGGGCTATTTGTTTGCCTGGACTTTAGTCCTGACCCCTTGTTTCTTTTTCTCTCTCTTTCTCTTTCTTGGGTGCTTTCTTTTTATAAAATTTGGCAAGGTTTTATCATTATTTGAACTTTAATTTTAGTTTGATAACGTTTTTTAACTAGTTTTTTTAATTATTTAGACAATTTCTTAAACATGTCACCATTTAAGGTTAAATGCCGCTTGATATGCTATAGCCAACAACATAACATCAAAAAATTATATGTGTGTGTGTGTGTGTGTGAATCATTGGTCTTTAGCCTTGTTGGATTTTCAATTTAGTGGTTAATTAATTAAGGACTGTTTTTGAACAAGTCATTTCTTAATTAAGTCAGTAGACATCACTTACAATTCTTCTTATTATGGAATTAAATTGAGTTTTGACCTATAAATTTGAGATCCCTCGAGGCCAGTACTAAGCCGATAGGTTAAAAAAATTTATTTTTATTTTTATTTTTAAATGACAACCCATGGAATATCCAATAGAGCAGACCAGCACGGATAAGGTCAGGTCCTTGCCCAACGGTAGTTCCATGACTTAAGGGCTCCTCTGCTAAGAGGTCTGGTCCTTGCCCAACGGCAGTTCCATGACTAGAGGGCTGGTTGAAGAGGGGTGAAGAGGCTGTAACTGCTGTGAAAGTGGAACGATACAAGAAGATCTCCAAGTCCATCTGAATAACGACAATCTTTCTCTTGCCAGGTTTTGTGGTCTTCTCTGGAGTTGGGTTCTTTTGTCGGGTGCTTGGGAAGAACAACACTTGACGAGTGGGATGATGGAGTCTGAGACAGATGAAACCTACTTTGATGCCTCGTTCTTTGTTGATGAGAGGTGTGGGTGTTGCACCGCCACTTCTTAACCCCACTTCCCCAGAACCTTGCACCCAAAACTCTTCCTAACATGTGTGTGATGGTAACATAAAAGATGGATCATGTCCTAATGCTTCTCTCCTTCTCTGTCTCAGAAGCATTTTGAAGAATTCTTAGTGATTTTTTCATATTTTTGCTTTCAGGTTTGATGGGCTACTTACTACTACTACAACTACTACTGATCATGCCAAGAATCATAATTCCAAACTCATCATATTTTGTCTTTTGAGGGTATGCAGCTATGATGTAGGTAGTATTCAAGTGATGCAAGTTTCGTGGAAGGAGATTTTAAGATTCCAGAATGCAATTTGAAGTTGCTGTTGCTGGTTGGGTTTTTAACAGTTATGTGACAAAGGAATTTGTGTTGGGTCCCCACACCATCAAAGTCATGTGCCTGCAAGCATCTTCCAGTGAGTAGAAGAATCACACCAATTGGGTTGATGGGTTTGGGGGGGGGTATCTTGAATCTGCTCTTGCACGACATCTTATCATACTGGTTTTGTATGTTGTGTTTTGATGTTTGCTTGACAATAGATGGCTCAGGCACTAACCCCTAAGAAATGTGATTCCTTTTTCATGGCATTATTATGAAGTGCAAAATTCTTTGAGGAAACTTATGTTTGGGTTTTTTTCTCTTATGCTAAAATAGGTTCAGTGTTCATTCTGCTTAGTTTTAGAGAGGTTTACTTTGTGTCAGTGATCTGTCTGGTAGCTTTGCTGCAACTTATATGAAAAAGGATGACCTAATATGGGTTTTGGGTTTAGGATTTGCTGTTCAGGTTAACTGTCTGATATTGACTATGTTGACCAGATTGATGTAATCTGTGGATGGGTTGGTGGGCGTGACAGCTGATTTTGATCTCACTGGGCAGTTGATATGGCCAGGAGCTGAGCTTTTGAACAACTACTTAGTGCAGAACTTCCATATTCTTCAAGGCTTATCGGTCATTGAACTTGGGTCTGGTGTTGGTGAGTTGCACAAATTCTCTTCTTGGATCTTATCAGGGGTGCAAGGAATCCAAACAATAGGTGTGGTATGGTTTACAAACAGTTTTGCAGTAGGTGTGCACTTTGCTTTATTGAGACTGGGACTGACTAACTTTGGTTTGCATGTTTGTGGGTAGGTCTCACAGGGCTGCTATGTGCTCATTACTGTCACCATGTGGTCATGACCGATCACAATGCCACCGTCCTCAAGGCATGCTTCAATTCCATCACATTTTCTTCACACACATGAATCCGGGGAGAAATCCCATTCTACTCTCCGGTCTTTCCATAAACCCTAAACCTTTTTTTCTGTTGCATTGTCCCCAACTAAAACTGGCTGCTGTAGACATATTCATTTGCCAATCCTAAGCAGACATGTTAGGGTGTGTCTATGGTCTTGATGAGGATAGAACCTTTGTGAAGGCACCTGGATTTGAGCAAAGGGTGTGGATTGAGGCAGGTGATGCAGAGGAACGTGGATTCACAAACTGCAGTTGGGGGTGGGGGTCACATTTTTCAACATCATTTTTGTCCTATGCATCTGCCTGTAGCTTGTAAACTTGAAAACCTGCTGACTCTTGCAATTGACAAAAGTACCTTCATGAAGAACTTGCAAGCTTTTTGGATTCATAGGTAGTTGGACAACTATAGCTATGACTTGAACTTGATTTGATTCAAAGGTGCTTTGTACCTGCACTCACACTGGAAATTCTCCAAGGATTTACTAGCATTAAGCACTGACAACTAATCTAGAATGCATCACAAACTTCTGTGCAGAGGTGGAGTGCCAGGAGCTGGAGTGGGGCAACGAGGGCCATTTGGGACACATTTATGACACATATCCCCTTGGCTTTGACCTGATTCTGGGGGCAGACATCCATATCCTTCAATGTGGCTTCCATTGAATTTAGAACAATTGTGATCTAGAACTAAAAGATTATTTCAGAATCTGTAGCTATGTGGTGCTTTCTGGCATTGCATTTTCAATGACAAGAGTTTCTCTTTGACTGTGGAGGGATGGTTACTGTACCAGCAAAGCAGTATTTCGCCCCTCTTTAAGACAGCCAAATTTCTTATGGCACTTCGTCCAACGGGCACTTGCAGATTTTTGTTGGGTTACATTTCACGGGCAAACAGGTTTGCTCCTTCCTCCATCTTCATTGGTTTTGTGCTTACATATATTCTGGTTGTTTTCATTGATGGGTAGTATGCTAGTCCAGTCAAAACAATCTACAACTGAAAGATTAGTACACATTATCTTTCTTTGTCCATGTTACAGTTACTAATTTTGTGCCTCAAATGTGATGCAGCAACAATGCACTTGCAGTCACTGAAGCCAATAAACACAATCTGTTGCTTACTAAAGTCCCTGGATCTACAAAGCAACTGTGTGGTGGCACATATGAAGGATGGGTTTATGAAATATCGATGAAGCGTGAGGGCTGACTGCAGGTTCAAGTGGAAAACATCTCCTAAGCCAGAGGTAAATGGGTCTGGCCAAAATTGTGTCAGGTGTTATCTTGTTAAGTCACAGGACTGCATCCACACATGTTCAAGGATAATCACACCACTAAAATGGGGCTTTGACAACTGCAAACACTTTTGGATGATCATAATGCAGTTTCAACATGAAAGGTTTTGAGAGGCAGATGTTGAGGGACAGGAGTACCATGTGCCAATTCCTCTGTGAAGTGGCAGGTTTCTTCTTTTAAATTCAGAGTGCAAATGAGTATGTTTGTTGCATATTTGCATCAGGATTTCACGTTTCCATTTCCCTATTGTTTGCTGACATACATTTGTATTGCTTTCATGTTCAGTTTATAGTTAATGAAGCTTCAAATGGGCTTGAAATAGGTCAGAGAGGGAAAAACATATTTTCACATGGGATTTTTAAATCTGAATGTTCAACAAGTTTCAAGACTGAACTTGCCAAACATCAAATGAAACAAGATTTGGTTTAGTGTTGAGGATGGAAATTTTGAACTTAGAAACAAAAACATGAAATGTATGATGATTGAAATGTATTATACACACATAAGTACAATAATGTAATACATTTCACACTTGTGTGTGGTCAAAGTTCCTAAAACCCATAAAACTCTGTGGTTTTTCAAATTATCCATGAATTCATTTTTGTTTGATTTCATTTGAAATTTTCATGCATTATCATTTCTTAAAAATGAAAAAATTGTCATTTTTTCAAATGTTTATAATGGCCTGATACTTGCTAGTAATGCAATTGTTTCATTTTGATTTCGTGTTATTTTTTTGAACTTGGTCCAATATGTGACAATTAATGGCATTTATCAATTACATTTAGGTTTAATTCTCAAGGACACCAAATCATTTACATTAATTTTTTGGTGTATTGGAAATTAGAATTTGGTTTACACTTCGCACCTTGGAGGTGAATGTTGTTGTCCAAAGTGGAATCAAACAATCGTATCCATAGAAAGCATGGAATGGGGTCATACCAATGGCTAAATATGTGACATTATAAGAAAAATATATTTCCATATTCCTTGCTAGCTTCAACTTTAAATATATATTTGTGTAAATGTTGGAATTTTGAAACTTTTTTTTTTCAAAGAACAAATTTTTGTGAAAGAAAAGTGCATAGGATAATTGGCTCTCATCTTGGTACCTAGTGTGCATCCATGTCTTTGATGCCTTGGTCTTTGATGTTATCTACCTTCTTCAATGTGCAAGATAATTCATTGGTTTTGTGTCTTGTGTTCTACACACCCTTTGATTAAGCATTTGTTTTAGAACATTTGTTTTTTTAAGGATTTATTTGTTGTTGAAACTTGGTCTAATGTAAACAAGATTTTAATTTTGTTGTTGAACTCAATTATTGAAAGTGAATAAGGTTTCAAGTATTTCATATTTGTGTGCTATTAAGGAATCTATTTCGAAATTTCATCTTTGGTGTTATGAGGTTTTTTAACACCTAAAAAATGGTTGTTGTTTTTGTTTTAATGATTCATTTTGTGTGCTTTAAATTTTGATTCTTGCAATTGTAGGTGAATGAATTTTGTCACACCAAACATTTGTGCGCATATTTTATGTGTTTTTTTCTTAATTTTGAAAATGTTAGATGTTAATTTAATTATGCATGACAATTGAACATAAGTTTTTTTTTTTTTTAAATGCACCTTTTGATAGCACTTTTTTATTTTATAAATTGTATGTTGCCTTTAACCCAATTATCATACCTTTTTTAATCATAAAAAAAAATTGAAATGTTATAAAATTTAGATGTAATTGAATGCATTTACTTTGAAGGTAAAAAAACCAAAAAAGTAGTGTTTGTGTTTAAACACATCATTTTATGTTTTTAAATTAAATTTTAATCATAGCATCACTAGATTTGCATACGTGACACAATGTTGTAACATCTTTTAATGTTTGTTAAACACATATGAAGTTATGTAATAGGATGGTCATTATGCTATTGTTATATATTAATAAGCAATTTTTGAAACCGTTATTAAATTTATGTTTTTTTTTTTTTTTGAAAAATTTGTTATATGCTTAAATTAATCAAACTTTGCATTGAACTTGGAATAATATGTCTTTGATTTGGAAATATTCCAAATTCAATAATTATCATTTTTTTTTAACATATTTTTCTTACAATTTTATATTCATGTACCCCCCCAAAAAAAGAAAAATGGAAAGCATCATATAATTTTATAACAACATATAATATTTTATCCCATTTTATCCCATGTGAAGGTTAAAAAAACAATTAGTTGACCAATTTTGGATTGATATGTGTGAAAGTAATTTCATTGTTTCATCCCTTTCAAAAAAATTAGAAAAGCTTTATAATTTGTTGTAATATTTTATTTAATTTTTTAACTCCAAAATAGTTTTTTTTAGTTTTCTATTATTATTAATTTTCCCTTGCAAATAAATATTTAATGGGCTTTGGGTAAACAAAAAAAACAAAAAAACTGATAAGTACATTTTATATTGGTAACATTTTAAAACCACAAAAAAATTTCAAGTATTGGCCTACTTTATCACCTATATTTATAATTCTTAAAACTTGGGTTTCAAAAGGCAACCTTTTATCTAATGATGGATAATAGGTAGTTTTTTAATTTTGATAATTAATTGTTTTGTTGTTGTTGGGTATTTACAACAAAAGAAAAAACATGACTTTCAATGAGGGTACACCTGAAACAAAAAAAAATTCAAAAACTTTTTAATTTCATGTATTTGGAAAAAAAAAATCAAATAGCCATTGATTTTTGTGTGTTTATTTTAAGGTGAGGAATAACCAAAATTTCGAATCCTTTCACAATTTTATTCCATCAAACTTTGCATTCATACAACAATTTTCACAAATGAAGGTATCCCCAAAGGTCACAAACACCCCTTTAAATACTATCCAAAAGGAAATTAAACAAGAAATTTTCTAAAGTTTATAAAGCACATGATTTTCCATGTGATTTCACATAAAATAATCAAAAGGAAACTAAACACATGGTCCCCAATGTGATTTCACATAAATTAATATGTCAAAGTCAATGCATCATGACTTAATTAAATTATGAAATCCTATTAATAAGTAAATGATTAAATAATTACATAGATTATTGTTTAACTACATCAAGTTACATCACTCTTAAATTCATTATGAATTTCGTACTCAGAATCACATATTCAGAACTTTTTTCAATTTGTCATGATTAATGCGATTTAAATATGGTGAACCATCGACATTTTCAAGCTCATAAGATCCATAATCTGCAAACATTTTTTTTATAACAAAAAGTCCAAATTGTGTAGCAATTTCTTATAAGCAATGCGATGATGTCAAACGTCAAACATCATAACAAAAACCAACCAAAAATCAAAATAAAACAAGTTCCAATTCTAATTCATGTGAGAATGTATATGAACCATCTTTTTTTGAAAAAAAATGAATTTTTTAAAAAATGTTGAAATAACATATTCAAATCATTTTATTATATCCCCTTAAAGAAATATGTTTTGATTTGTAATAATCAATGTTTTTTATTTACCTAAATAATTAGTTTTAATTTTAATTTATGATATTTGAAACCTAATTGCAACTAAACTTTTGCCCAAAAATGGTAACAAAACATCCAAAACTATGATTCTTGCGATTTTGAAAATTGAGCCCCAAAGCGAAACCTGAGTTATTTATTTTGAGGATTTGAAAATTTTAAAACATCATTATGAAAAAATTATGTTCATTACAACTTGTTTGATATAATTTTAAAATTACAACTAGATAAATAATTTGCAATAAAAATGATTTTTTTATAATGTGTGACCAAAAAAACATTATTTACAAAAGTTTAGAAAAAACAACATGTCACCAAAAATATTAAAAATATTACATCTGAAATCTATTGGTCTTGGAAAATTATCAAATTTATAAAAACTTATAATTTTCAAATGAAAACTCTTGTTTTAGAATAGTACCTTGAAAATGGGCATTTGGTGTTTTTTGTTAATTGTTCAACATTACTATCAAAATAACTTCACAACACAAGACTTTTACAAATCCATTTCATAACAATAATTTATTTTTTGGAATAAAGAAAAAATCATATAATGAATTGAGAAAAGTTTTTACTAACAAAATAATAATTTTTCATCAAAATGAATACCCAACATAATGGTCATGCACTATTTCTCCCGCACTTCGCTTTCCATTTTTAATATACCTTATACAACATAATAAATTTGACTTTAATATTACCTACATCCCAATTATTAATGGCAAACATAACCACTTGTTAGGGTTAAAGTTTTTTCAATCATGCACTTCAACATTATTTGTTAAACAATTACCAATTGAATGAATGGAAAAACATAAATAACTTATAATTAAATAAAATCTGAGATTGACTTTATGGCAAGTTCACTAAATTTTCCCATGGTTTTAAATGTAACCAATGCAAAAAGTACTTCTTCTATATATTTTTCAAAAACTTTATTTCATGTTCACATTTGAACATTCATTAATTTCTTCCAAATTATGTCGGGACCCATTAAAAATTAATCATGTTCACAACATCATTTCATGTTATATATACAATGTGCTATATCTGGTTTTTTTGGGGCGAAATTTTTGCACTTGCAAAAACCCAAAAAAGAACACTAATTAGAATAACATTTAAGAGTTCTCACCTCCATTATCCAATTATCATCTCATCCATTTTTCTTTCTCTCGCACCCTAAATAATAATAATAATAACAAAGTGTAATTCACTGGCCTAAATCACTGTGAGATTTTAAAAGTGAAATAAGTTCACTACATTTTAATGATTTCACCATAATTAAAGTTATTTTACTATAATATCATTAATTAAAAAAAAATTTATTGTTCATTAACATAATTCAATATTATAATTTACTATGGTAAATAGGTTTATTTTTATGTTGTTGTTTTAAATACCTTATACTATTTTATAATATATTTTATATTATTTTAGGCTACTTTAGTTATTTTGACTTATACCCTAAGTTATTATAGGTTATTATAAATTATTATACGTTATTATACCTTGAAATACCATAATTAGCTCTACCTAAAACCTTAAAATTTTAACCAATGGCTATAATGAAATAACCAATAGTAACCACTAATAGAATAGTCAATAATAACCTATAGCCTATAATAATTTAATCATTAATAAAATAACCACTAATAACCTATGATAATTTAATTTTAAACAACCACCAATATCTATCAATAGAATATTCATCAATAACCATTAATAAAACTAGTGTGAACCTAGTGCATAATGCATCCGTGGCCCCCACTCCGCCCGGTCCTTCCCCCGTGCCCCCCACTTCACCCGATCCTTCCTCGCCTGTGCCCCCCCTCTGGCCCGTGCTGGCCCTCCCGCTCGTCACCGCCCCCCCCCGCCCGTGCTGGCCCCCACTGTCAATTGAGTAATAACTGTCACAGAAAACAAAACCCATGCAAAAAAAAAAAAAAAAGACCGAGAAAATTCAAAAAAAAAACCACATAACAAATGGGTAATAATTGACAAAAAAAACAAAAACCAACAAAAAAA
>Ga0116231_10007060_pt1 | contig 20894 bp, 16 predicted proteins | sample S1TSphgellanicum_2_FD_89695 | JGI IMG/M metagenome (GOLD analysis project Ga0116231, IMG submission 89695) | Host-associated microbial communities from peat moss isolated from Minnesota, USA - S1T2_Fd - Sphagnum magellanicum MG | ecosystem: Host-associated > Plants > Peat moss > Unclassified...
TATTGACAAAATTTTGTCATTTTTCAACAAAGAAGTTGAGATTTTTTTTTAATTTTCTTTTTTTCTAGTGTGAATTCGACTAGTGTTGCTAATTTTTTGTTAAATTTCATCAATTTTTAATATCAAAAAATGAAAAAAAAAAGCCTACTCAACAGTGGATTTAAATGCCTTCATTTGAGAAACCGATTTTTTTCACCTCTTTTTTGTTTGATCTTCAGGACTCTATTCTCAAGATTTGCCTTGATAGCCCCTTTTCTTTGACTCTTTTTTAGAAATCCTTTCCTTCAATTTTGCTTACACCTCTCTAATGTAAGACATCACATTTACAACCTCAAACCCTAATCACTAGGAAAGAGAAAAAAAAGAGAGTTAACAATGTGATAGAAAATTTAGTTACCACATAAATTTAGTCCAATTCTCAAAATTTCAATATCCAATGATTATTTCCTTAAATTTCAACATTTCACACAAGTGATTATTATTTTTTTGAGATTTCAAAAAATAATTTTTATTATTGCCAAACTTTAAAAGGTATAAAAATAGTAGTCAAATAGTGTGAAACTCACTTTGGACATATAAATATGCCCAAGATACATTGCCTATCAAAAGGACCAATTAAAAAAAGACTATTTTATTGGCCAACCTTAATGATTGGTCAAAGTGGCAACATATTTTCAATTTATAATATCCACTAAAATCCTTCTGCAATAAGGATTAATGCGTCCTTATGTTGGTGGCCCAAGTGTATTAAATCTCATGTAAGGTCATCCATCCCAATACGGTTCCAACCAAAATGGGCTTAACTTTAGAGTTCTTTGAAAAAAATTAATTAATTGTTAGAGACAAAAATCACTCAAAAATAAATAAATAGATTTGTCCCGTTGGTTCAAAAATTGTGAAGGGAGAAACTTGCACTCACTTCATCAATGGTTTTATAATGATACCAAAAGCTAAGCAAAGGGCCCAACAATTTGCAAAAGTTAGAATGTGATCACATCCAAACAAACAAACACTTATCTTAATATATATCTAGAGCATCAATCCCACATGATTTAATGCTTATTGTGTTAAGTAACCTAATATTTAGATAAAATTATTTTAAATAAAAGTATGTTAAAAAATTAGCACTAACCTAAAATGTTAATTAACAATTTAGATGTCTATTCCCATTTCATCATAAATTTATCAAGATTTGTAAGTTTGTTTAAATTCTATGCAAATTTTGATTTTCATAGATTTGTATAAAAATCACATTCATTTTATGTTATAGTTAATATGAACAATATTTGTACATATTTAATATTTTTAATATTCAAATGAATGAGACATTTTTAAAAATGACATATGTGAATATTCATATTTAACAAATCAAAATCACATAATTTTATATAAAATTATATCACAATAATTACACAAATTTAATTAAAATACACATCATATGTATTTCACATCAGAACATTATGAATTATAATTTAAATTTTTTTCATGTCATTTTTACACTTTGAAACTCACAAATTTTACACATACATACTAATTTTACTGAAATTTCATGATATTAAAAATTGATGGTAAGTTAAGTTAGTGTTAAACTAAATTAAGATATCAAAAAATAAAACAACTTACTTTTATCTTGATGGATTGTGCTTTGTAACATTGAGTTAAATGATCGGTTTTTTTTATTTCTTTTATTTAACATTGAATTATGAACTCAAAACTTAAGCTAAATCAATGTTATGTAAAGAACATAATGTTAACCGACCTCCGACCAAACAGTTGGCTGTCTCTGTCTGTGGATGTCTCTCATCCACTAAGGGGAACAAACACAAACACTTATTGATTCACTGCAGATGAAACCGACCTCTGACCAACAATTGGCTGTCTCTGTCTGTGGATGTCTCTCATCCATTAATGTGACAAAACACAACACACTTATTGAGTCATTGCAGAAGAAAACCGAGTTCCAACCAACCATTCACCCATGGCTCTGTGGATGTCTCTCATCCATTAAGGTGACAAACACAAACACTTATCGATTCATTGTAGATGAAAGCCGACTTCCCACCAACCATTAACCCGTGGTTCTGTGGATGACTCTCATCCACTAAGATGACAAAACACGAGCAGACATTGATTTCACTGTAGATGAAAACCAGCCTCTGACCAACAGTTTGCCCATCTCTGTCTTGGTAATGTCTCTCATCCACTAAGGTGACAAGTAGAACACTTGATTCGTTTACTCGCTGTGGATGAAAACCGAGCTCTGACCAACATTCACCCATCTCTATGGATGTCTCTCATCCACTAAGGTGACAAACAGAACGGTTAATTTATTCGCTGTGGACGAAAACCGAGCTCCGACCAACAATCGCGTCCCACGAGACCGACACTGAGTGTATAAAAATGCACTGGGCTCTGTTGGCGGCTCTCGTTCTTTCTTTCTCTCTCTCTCTCTACCCCCACGCTGCTTCCGCTTCGGATCGCGAGCGCCATCGCACCTTGGCGTTCGTCGCTGGGTCTGCTTGATCTTCGCGCTTGTGTATGCTTCTCAATTGTCGAGAATGCAGTATTTTTTGCACCCGCAGAGTGCTGCTGCAGGAGGAGTGCTGCTTCCAGTAGCGAGAGCGCAGTTTCCAATTCGTCATCTTCTTCGCCCAGTTTCTAACAAATTTTCTCAGAAGTCCGTAGCTAAAGTCCTGGCTTTTGGAGAAGCGGATTGTGTGAACAGAAGAGTGAATTTCGCTACTACTCAGTTCGTCACGGGAGAGAACAATTTGCCCCTGCAGTTGCCGGCGATGGGGTCGCTGTTGGAACATAATTGTACAGCTTCCAACGTCGTCGGCTCGTTGAGAACTAGTGTTGCTGTCGTTGCTGCTGCGACGAAGAACTCCTCGCGCAAGGCGAATGCAGATTGCATTGATAATTCTGCGCAGCTTCTTACGGAAGACATGGGTTCTTTCTTCACCTCATTCTTTGTTTTTCGCATATCAGTTTCTTTTGCTACAAAACTTAAAGAGCAGTTCCATCTTTAATATAATGTGGCCAATTTTTCATTGCAAAAGTTTCTGAAGAATTAATATGATTTTTTTGGCTTTCAAAGCCCTTTCCAATACAAAGTGAAGACAGGACAACAAACTTCACAAACCATTTGCAACTTAGTACAACTTTCAAAACCCTCTTTAGGCAGACAAAAGAGTTTTGTCCATTTTTTAGGCGGGTTTTCAGATGCGGCCTTGAAGAATAGGGTCTTGTCAGACACAATTTTACTGAATGTCGGTGACCTAGAAAACTATTCTGGATCATCTCCTCTCCCTCTCCTTCTTTTGGTAGGGTTCTGACATGAGTGCTTGTTTTTTGTTGTCTTTTGGGGTTGTAGCAGCTCGTGGGGTCAGCAATGGGTATGGGCAAACAAAGCTTGGAAGAGCAAAAACAGGGGCATTAGAGGTTGGTGGATTCTCCATAGAGGGTGTTTCTATTGGAGGACAAGAAACTTGTGTGATGGTGCCAGCCTACAAAGTTGCATTTGACTCTGGAAGGTGCCCTGAACGTATCATCCATCAAGACTTTCTCTTCATTACCCATCCCCATATGGACCACATTGTGAGTTTTTTGTATAAGCATAATTTCTCCTCTTCAAATTGTTTATTATAGTCATTGTCTATTGTGTTTCTTCTTGTATTATGTGGTCAATTGAATTTATAACTTTTGATGCAAAAGAAGAACAAGTGGTGCCTAAGTTTTCTTCTTCAGCTAAAGGAGTTTTGACATGAAGCCATATCTTCTTCATGTTGTGCACCAGTGAGAGAGTTGTGCACAATTGAGATGGTGACCAATTTTCCAGCCATAGGAAAACTTCAACATGCACTGGCTTTGGATGTATAATTGGATTGGGTTGAGGTGTCTTAGGCATTTATGTAGTAGTAGTGCTTCTTAGCCTAATCATCAGGATGGGTTTATTCCTCATAGCGATAATGGCATTCTGTTGTGCAGGGAGGAATTTGCATGTATGTGGCTTCACGGGGTCTATTGAAAATGAAGAAGCCAACAGTAATTGTGCCCCGTTGTGTGAAGGACACAGTGGAAAAACTCTTCCTTATTCAAAGAGAACTTGACGGATCAGATTTACCTGTGAATCTGATAGGCTTGGATGTGAGTATTCAGTTTTCCAGCCCAATCATGGCTTGCCTCCTTGTTTGTCATGCTGGAACACTGTTTTGTGTGTAAAGCCAGCCACTGCACAGGTGTCTTGGCATGTATTTTAAGCTACCTGCTACAGCACATAGTTGCCACTAAGGCCATTTCCAAGAACCCCTAAGGGAAACACTGCTCACAGTTGTAAACAGATTGTTTAGGAGGCCAGATATATAACTATGTCATTAGGTGTCTATTATGTTATCTCAAATTTTCAGCAAAAAATGGAGGTAAGTAGTGATCGTGAAATTCATCATAATGCGAATCATGGGTGCAGAAGGTCTTTCAGTAGTCAATTCAATCCAATCCTACAATAGTAAGGAATTGATATTTGTGTTCCATCTTGTTTTGGTCTCAGATTGGTGAGGAGTTTGACATGGGCAAAAATGTTGTTGTAAAAGCATTTAAGACTTATCATGTTGTCCCAAGCCAGGTAATTCTTAACTGTTCCTTTCCAGTATATGCAGCTCAGGAATGGTAACAGTGTGTCCCTGATGTGGGATAAGATAGGTACCTTTGTAGAACATACTGTGTTGATCCAAATTGGTCTCTGTCCCTGACTTGGTCCTACTGGGCCCCATCAGCTTTCTGCATTTGAGAAAGTGTATGGCTCTTGAAACAGCCCATTCACTTTGTGTGTCTTTTGTTAATATTCATAAATATTGACTGGGTTCAAATTGTCTGACAGTGTGTGGCCTGGGTATATATTGGCAGGGTTACATATTGTACTCAGTGAAAGAAAAGCTGAAACCAGAGTACATGGGGCTGCCAGGGGATAAGATCAAATCATTAAAAGCTTCTGGTATCATGGTAACAGTGCCTGAAACCTCATTACACTCTCCCAAGCCAACCTGAAATCTCCCTGCAATCAAGATGGCTTTGCAATTCAATGTATCTTCTTTTCCAGTCTTTGTCAACTGAGCTGTATGGCTCCACCTACTCAGAATCCTGCACACAGCTGTCCTCTTTACATTCCCTATTGTAGGACCCCATGATTTGCATCTGCTATTGCTCTGTAAGACAGAATTTGCACTAAAACCAACTCTTGGGATGTTATGTAGATTACAGAAACCATCAAGGTGCCAGAAGTCGCTTTTACAGGTGATACAACATCCGATTTTATTACGAACAAGGCAAATCAAGATGCTCTGGATGCGAAGCTTCTCATTATGGAGGTAAAATATTTGATCATGCTTTGTTTCCAATCACAAGCTGGTACATAGGGTGTCTAGAGATTTCCATTGACATATTGGAACAGTCTGAATGTTCTGCCAGAATGCTCCCAAGGGAGTTCCATCTTAAGATAGAAGTAGGGGACCAAATCTATGTCTTGATATGTGCAAAATTTCTTGTTTCTACTAGCATCATTCTCAACCCATTTTCAGTTGAGTAATGTGTGGTGGGTATATGCTTCTGCAGTCAACATTTTTGGATAATTATATGTCTGTTGAAAAGGCCCATGAGTACGGCCATACACATTTTTCTGAGGTACTATATTACCCATCCCTCAGTCTCTAGGATTGATCCTTCAAAGGCAAAAAAATGACTTACCATTTATTCTCCCTTTCCTTGGTTTTGAGGAATAATCCCTCAAAACTTATTGATTCACCTTGCATTTGCACTCTCTTTTGGTCTCCAGATTTTTCCCTAGAAAATAACTCCTGCAAAACAAGAACATAAAATACTACTGCTTAAATGTTTGACAAGCTTTGAGAACTATCAACTCTCAGGTAATGCCAGCAATGGGCAAATGTGCACCTACCAATAACATTTTGGTTGTGTAGATTGTGGCATTGGGTGATCATTTCAAGAATAAGAACATTGTTCTTACCCATTTCTCTGCTCGCTACACACAAGAGGTACACTCTTGTCACTTTGGATTCCAAGTTCCTTTGACAAAGCATTTTTACTTTCACCACAATGCAGATAGTTCTCATTGGGAGCTGGAGAAATGTTTGTCAATTGCCATACTTGAATCAGTCTTGGTGCTAATTCTTTCTTGCAATTAATATGGAAAATTAGGTCTAGTATTTCTGTACCAGGAGAGAAGCACAGCCATCTTACAAGAAACTAAAAATATTCCATCCTACAATGTTTTCTGTAAGAGCTCACCTTATTGATTTACCGTGGCAGGATATTTTCAAAGCACTTAAGGACCTTCCTCCAATTCTGCAAGGCCGAGTGGTGGCATTAACAGAGGGATTTTGAAGCAAATGGACCATACTTCTATCAAAACAAGGTTCTCTTTGTCCCAAATCCATCATAATCTTGTAGCAAAAGATAGTATGCACCCCTTGAAAGGGAGATCTGATGAGGCTGCTTGGAATCAAAAAATTGGGTGTCAAAATCCTTTGTGTAGACCAAAATTCTACACTATACAAAAGTTTACTTTCATCATTTTGACATAAAATGGAGAAACTTCTGAGGATTGAAAACTTGGTAAAAGCCACATGATGTTTCTCAACACTTGGTCAAAAATTCCAACGAATCCTCCAAGTCATCAAAAGAAGATAGCACACAAACATGGTAACACTTTTGTGCAAAGTGATTTTGCACAAGTTTGGTTTTACTTTATTCGTAGGTCTCTTCTAGACATAAGGTCACCCTAGGGCCTTCTTAAGCAGGTAAAGCACTCCAAGAGATTCCATGGTGTGTTTGTAGGGCACCCTATATTCATGAATATCCCTCCTAGAAAACACAAGGAATCTTACACAACTTGAATTCAATTGAAATGCATATTATTTTAAAATTAAAGGTTTTCAATAGGTGTGTCAGCTAAAGCAATGACTTGTGTTGACAGTCTTCGGGAGCATCATTAATGACAGTCATCAGGACTTGCCACCAATACAACCATCAAAAGTAAGACTTACAAGGACACACTTTTGAATAAGCAATGGTCATCTCTAGCTTACAAATTTGCTCTGAAATTTGTGTAGATGAAGTTCCTTAAATTTTGACAAGAAAATCAACAATTTTTTGATTGACAACAGCCAAACCTAAACCCTATATATCAATGGAAATACTGTCAGTTGTTAGCCAATCCTAAACGGATTGATTGTTTATTGTCAGCAATTGACATTTTATTGTTTACAGTAGTGAGTGGAGGCCAATGTCGTATGTTAAATTATGTACTGAGTTTCTGTCACAAGACAGGCAGTGAGACTCAGCCCAGATGCAGCTGGCTGGCTCAACGAAACTTTAAAAAGTAAGCAGGGGAACAAACCAGGAAGGAAAATCTTTGAGAAGAACCAAACAAGGAAAAAGGAAGAGAAGGAAACAGGAAACAGGGAACTGGAGCAAGATCTCTGACCAAAACTGAGATTTGACCACACCTGACCACTAGACAAGATTTTCCATACCAATCAATCTCAACATTTTGCATATAATTCATCTCCAAATCAGAAATTGAATGGAAACAAAAAAGAATGAAGGAATTAACAATGATGGTACTTACGTCTGAGCAACTAGAATCTCTCAGACCCAATGAAGTCAAGCCAATGCCCCCCTTGCCTGTCGACCTGTCATTATAGCTCAACAGTTGCCATCGTGAAGCCCCTGATGTGCTTGGTGCCAGTGCTAGGACCTGTGTCACTTGGTTGCAGAATTGCTTGGCTTTATCTTCAATAACTGGAATACTTCAGACCCTGCTCCTGCTCATGAGTTCACGAACTTTGCATTCTCACAAATTTATTTCTGTCCTACCCTGCCATTTCAGTAGCTGCAGTTAATTTGTTTAGGAAAAGAGATGTCCATCATACACTTTCCTGCTTTTGCATCCAAGTGCCAACCCATGCCACCATTCCTCATGATGGAAGACCCAACAGGAGAGGAGTGACTCATTCTACCAAAACAATTGTGCATGTCCTCAAGCTGAAGAGAGCAATAGAGACAACCTGCTCTCTGTCTCATGAATATCAGAAACACAAAAGGTGTCAAACATTGAGAACCCATATAGGAACAGCAGTCTGTTGGGTTCTTCTCAAAAACAAGCAAGTTACAATGATAATAGAAAGGAGGAAGATACAAGCCAACAATGCCTATGAGAACCTTGGCCTTGCCACCAAGCCCCTAAGTTGGGCATCATCCATTATGTGGAGTTTAAAATAGAGAGACCTGTATGTCTTCAAGAGTTGACATTGAACAACAACCTCCAGTGGGAAATAATTAATACTAAGACTCTGCCACTACAGAATGAAAACATGACAATGACAGTAGTGACTACTATGATGACAAGTTGACAGTTATTGACACATAGGGATGCACATCTGCATCACCCCCAGCAAGGCCCATCATGCCTGAATCTTCATCAGACTTCCAAAATGCACTGCAATCACCATGTTTGCCCTTTCAGTATTCAAACCAAAATTTCCATCCGTGCCTTCAATGTCTCAAACCATTTGACATCATTATTGATGCTGCAGATGTCACAAGCATATTGTGGTTTCACATCTATAGAAAAATTTACCAAAATGCAGACATTTTGCACAAGTGCTTTGCATACCTATTCCTCCCATCAACAAGATTCTCAAGTGTTGTGCGCACTCTTTTCTCATTTTTTGCACTTGGAGCCAAAACAGCCGCCTGAAGTCAACACAATGTTTGCAACAGCAGCATGTTAGAGTAACGAAGTGACATTGGTAAATATGCAATTAGGAGAAACTGCTGTTGGTGAACACTTGATACTAACCAGAAACCGTGGGGGAAGACCATATCTCAAAATGCTCTCTGTAAAGACACGGATTGCACATATGTGCATCCATGAGCTGAAAACCTGCACAAGGAGATGTTCACAATGCCTTGGAGTTCAGTAAAATCCATGGCAAGTTTTCCTCTGTTTCAATTCCAATGCATCCTGTCACTTCTCTGAACATGCCAATATTGTTCAAGAAACATCATATCCTAGAAGTTAGTTATTAGAAACACATTGAGCATTATAGTTGATTCCAGATTCCACATGTGACCTTAACAAGACCCTCTTCACTGACAATAATTTTGCTGGACACAGTTCATTCAATGCGTCCTCCCCAACTAAAATGTGTCTTTCCACCTTGGATTCACAAGGAAACATGATTGCTCAAGCAAGGGAGGACTTCCTGCTAGGTAACTGATGCGCTATATTGCAATGGATACCTCTCCATAACTTGCATAACACCACTGTAGCAGAGTACTCTGTAACATTTCTTGGTCATGCTGCAGATGGTCTAGATCTTCCTTTCGTTGTGTCTGGCCTTCTGGATCAAACTCAAAATCTCGAACCTGATTTTAGGTTTCTTGATTAGAGTCAGAGAGTAAAATATGAATTGTTAAATTTGCATCATGAACCCTAAATTAAAAAAGACAAATATGCTATATGAAGCAGCATAGCCCCCAGCCCACCTGAAAACCCTTCTCACGAGCAGATGTCTTAAATGTGTCTGCCACCTTACGAAACAGAGTCACTGTATACAGTGCATACTCATTGTCCTCTGCTAATTTCTTTGTCGACCGTGGGACCTGCAGCAGACCATAGTGTCATAACATGGACAGCTACACAAGCAAAAAAACTGAAGCATGTGATAACACAACACCTGGAGTACCATTGTCATGAACCCAGGTTGGTGTTCATAACAGACAACATTTTGTCACTGATCACAGAACTCAACAATGCATAAGAAGTATGACCTGGAATTATTGACACTGTTGTAGCTCACCACATACCACAAAAGAAGAGAGTGTCTCATAGTGAGATAGCCAATCCTTCTGTGAATACTTGGAAACCACCACCAACAGAGTGACCAAATGCTCAGTGTTGACAACATCATCAGCTTTTACCAAGTCTGACAGATCCCGCACTGCCATGCTGTCCAGTTCAACATTAGCTCCACTTTGTCAGCAACCTCATTGTTCACAATGGCACATGTGGAGTTCCATTTCCAGACAAGATACAGAAAAAGATTACATTAACTGTAGGGATGCTGTACATGATTGCAGTTACAGTACATTCAAGCATGCTTGGCACAGCATTAAATACCTCCCATTCTGCTTTCGAAGAATAGTGCTCAGTTGTGTTTTCACATTGCTGTACTCTGCTACTCTGACCTGCAAATGCACAACACCTCCCTCTCATGATGCAGCAACACAGAGATCAAAAAGGTTAAAGCTAAACTTTTACACCAATTAAAAATCTGACAGGAAGATGGCCATTGTTGCATCTTTAGTGGTAGTCCATAAACTCCACAGCTGCAATTTTTTATGATAGCAGCTGAACTCATAGTGAGCGCCACAATGGTATCTGAACCATCCACCTGAATTAAATTCAGCAAAATGATGTATTTCCCATCACGTGAACAGAATGCTTGCAGATTCTTACCCTCACATTATCATACTGCTTGTTTCAGCACTGTAAAACACAACAGAGCTAGGTTGTAGGCTTTGTGCACCTTCAGATCATCTTCAAGCTTAGCCACACTATCTTGAATAGCATCTACAACCTCCCTCAGAGGTGTCACGGTAGGATACTTTGCTTCATCCCAACTGAACCTGCAGTCAACTGGATCTTCAGTTTCACTTGAAGCACTGCTGGTGCAGATGCAAGCCAATCACACCACTTCAAAGAGACATTTCTGTTCATCTGATCCTCCCACATAACAGTTTTCCAGTGGCAAGCTATTTACTAGATACACAGCATTACAAGCTAAATTACTCAAGTCTGAACTTTCTTCCACCTCAGAACCAGAACTTGTGGTGATTGAAGCTGGCCTACTGAATTTAAATACCTCTCAGATCCTTGCCAAGGACAATACAAACAATTCAAGGTTTGTGAAACCTTCTGCATTATCCAGATTCGCCCATGTGCGCACACCATTCAAGACAGACACAGACCCAATCATCAAGTGGCTGGCTGCACTCCTCTTGCAAGAGAAATATGCTCAAATGGAAACACATCTTTGTGGTACCTATCTAGAACTCCTCCGTGTATGTTCTGGCCTTCCAAATGTGTGAATGCTATTGTCTAAGGCAGCCCAGAGATGCAACTAAGTAAGATGGCATGCTGGAGTGTTGTCCTTCTCAGTTCTCAAGGCAATGCAAAACATCAGAAGGAAGCTACGTAATATCCCCCAAAGTCAAAGCTTCAAGGAGTTGTCAGGTGAGAAGAAATCAGAATAAGGGAACTGTTTGGTTTCTCAGATTGGAACCTGGTGACATAAGAATCGATAGGAACACCATCCACAGCAAGAGCACTTGAATCTGCAATTGCCACACGCTCCAGCTCATCAATCTGCCTCTTCACCTTGTGTGTCACTCCCTCCACGACTGAGTTTGCCTACAGAGAGAAATCATCTTCATAAGCCTAATGTAAGAATTTCCAAGTTTCCTGCAGCATTCTTGATAAAAGGAGTGTGAATCACAGGAACACAAATTAAAGATCTGTACAAATTAAAGCAGACTCTGCATTAGTTTCAGAATGCAACTGCGAGTAAAAGAAGCGTGATAATGAGCACTAGATTTCTCTCTCACCTTTGTTAAGTCATCACTGAGGGCCAGTAAAGAGTCCAATGTGCCGACCCGCAAATCTGGAATATGAAACTGCAAAAAATACCAAAACCTTCAGCATTCCATCCTTCATAATTACAGCATATTGTGAGCACCACAACCCCCCACCCTTCTAAGAGCAACTCCATCAATGCTGAGTATGTGACCCTGCAAATTAAAATTAGATGAAGTCAAAACATGCTGAGCAAAATGGCTTTGGCCAAACATTTTTGCACAGTTTGCTGAGGCTGGTAAAAGGCACATCAAAGCCTAACACCTGCCCGAGAAAAGTGTAATAAAGATGATCTGACAGCTGCTCCCAGTTTCTGTTTGGCCGACCATAATGATTGGTCCAGGTGGTTTGCTATTAGTAGTCTCCCACCTATTTGCAGTCTCATTTGTAGTTGGAAAAAAGTAAATAAATAAACTTGGATGTGAGAAATATTCTTGCAGAGAGCACCGCTTGAGATGCTCTTATGCTAATAATCGAAGCATTATTACGAAAACCTCCATGCTCCGCATACACCATGAAAAACCTCGTTAAGAATCAAAAGCTGCGCATAAACCGCCATACTGGATGCATTGCCACACCAATTTCAGATCCGTAATAAAGCCAAACAGCACAACATGGATCCTCACAAGACGAAATCTCCTCAATAGGCCGTTTCAAAAGCTTCGCACAAACCGCTATACTGGATGCGCTGCCGCAGCACTTCCAGATCCGCAATCAAGCGAAACAACGGCAAATGAATCCTGACAAGAAAAAATCTCCTCTGAAGGCCGTCTGTAAGTCTGTCCGTATTTCTTGCCCATAAGCTTCCCAGATCATAGGTTGGAATACGACAAACAAACCAGCTGATACAAATCCTGAGCATGAGAAGAAAAAGCTCCGAGATCTAATAGTAACTCCGGTTCTTAGACATTGGGACGCTACCTTGTAAGTGGGAATATCGAACGCAATTTTGGAGATGTCCCGCTGCAAATTCTCCCATGTGGAAGAAGACGAAGCCGTCAATCCTTGCAACGGCAACGAAACTAAAATGTACTTGGAAACTGCCATCGCCGCCCTTGTTGTTTCCCTCAATTTCCACAAAACTTTCCACAAACTTTCTCCCGACTCACCAGCCAAGCCCGCGCTCCTTCTCTTCTTCTCTCCGCCGGAAAGCGCCCTCAGAATCCCTCGCCTCCTTGCTGCAAGAATCTGGAATGATGATGCATTTTTCAGAAGCGAGAGGAGAGGAGAGGAGAGGAGAGGAGAAAGGGAAACTACGACTCTTGTGGGCTAGTGGCGTCGTGTTCCTTGCGCGGAAACGGAAGCGGCGAAGATCCGTGCGAGAATATCGTGCACATTTCGAACCCTCGACCTCGCCAAGCAGCCTTTTCTTTTATTTTATTTTCTGGCTACGTGTTTCAAAATGGCTAGAAATATGGTTTTTTTCCTGTTTTCTATCGCCACATTTCTACAGTTTTTTTTTTGGAAATATTGACAGATTTCTCTATTGGGTCCTAGCCAGAGTGCGTTTTTTTTTGTGTGCCGAAATTTGGCAACTTGGCGGATTTTTTCCAGGAAATGTAAAAACACACACCAAAATTGTGATTTTGAGGGATCTTTTGCCATTTTTCGAAATAAAAATAATAAAATTAGCGGCATCTATGGCCACAGTGAACCAGCACTCACCAGCACACCATCCACTGGATGCCTGTTATTACTCAGTTGTGGATGAACCTCAACTGAGTTAGTATACGGTTTCACCTTGGTAACCAATTATGTAAGAAATAGGTCTCAAACATAGGTAGATAGGTTAGGAAAATAGATAACTACTAGGTAAGTAGATGGTTTATACATACGTAAAGGCTGTTTTTACTACCTACCGAAAAACAACGTGCTTGTGGGTTGTTAGTAGGTAGGTAGTTAAAAAAAGCAACACAGGTAAGCACCGTGGTTAGCTAAGGAACTGGAACCCAACCGAAAACTGTTTCCTGACCACTTATCATTCATCCATTATGGTGCGCTGGTGGGTGCTGGATCACTGTGGCCCGCATCTAGACCTAAGCACTTCCTAGGTCGCCACTTGTAAGAGCATTTTGTAAAAATGAAAAAAAAAACACACAAAATTTGTGATATGTAGGGACTTTTCCACCATTTTTGAAATAAAAATAACAAAATATAGCCACATCTAGACCCAGGCACTTCCTAGGTTGCCACTTGTACCAGCACTTTGGAAAAAATGCTACAACCCACCTAGGACAATCACCATTTAATTCTAATTAATGCTGATTTTTTTCCAAATTCCAAAACCCTGGTTCTAGCACGTAGCCAAAAATGTGAATGAATCTCAAACTCTTTTACTTTCATATCTTACTTATAGCCAAATTTGGTTAAATTTTATTGTGCATGATTACTAGTTCAGCTACATCACAAATATGGGGGGAAAACCTAGTTGCCAAGAAATAGCCAAGCAATAAATTTTCTAAGTGAAATTTTGCAACATGATGACCCAAAAAATTAAACCCCCCTTGCGACAATTACATAAATAGGCTTTTTTGGGGGGAAAAAAATGACCTTTTGTCACCACATTCTTAGGGAAAAAAAACAAGTCGCCATGTTTAGACAATAGGTTGTAACATGTCACCAAAATATAGCATGATTCCTAAACTTTTTTACTTTCTTCCCCAACATGTAGCCAAATTTGGTGAAGTCTTCTTTTGTATGATAACCAACCAACCTACTTCACAAATCTGAAAAGAAAATACATTGATGCCAAGCTTTTACATATTTATCTTTCCTTCTTTCAATGTTCTTGCTCTTGTTTATTGTACACCTATTATGAATAAGTATGCCTACTTGTAGGTGTAAGATTTCTACCACTCCTCAGGAGGACCTGTATGAAGCTTTTTCATCCTAGGCCTCAAGACTATTAATGTTTAGGGTCATTTAAATGAGGATCCAAAGGGAAGGTCCAACAAAATGGAGCAATCCTATTGGTTGATAATCATAAATTGGATTTTCAAATGAAGATTCATAACCAATTCAAGTCAATTTGAGGCCTCATTTACATGACCATTTAGTTAGGAAGTTCAATTGGTTTAGACTAGAAAATGAAGTTAAAATGAAAGCTCATGGTTTGAAAAACCAAGATGTTAGCTTGGGTCCAAGGTTTTTTTAAAATTGTTTTTGTTGTTTTTCATTTTTTTCACTTTTTTTAAATTTATTTTTTAAGTTAAAATTGTGCAAGAATGGGAGACATTGTTGAAAAGCACACCTACCATTTCATTTTTTACTACATCTAGTGTTGACATGGTTGGATTTTGTACATCATGGTTAGATTTTATGTAAATTAATAAAGAATTGAGACATTGAAATTTTTTAGAAGTTCCAAGGGCAAAATGTTGAAATTGTAAAAAAATTCAAGACAAAATTGCCTAATTTGTTGAAATTGTAAGTTGACAAATGTGAAAATAAAATAATTGTTGTATCCACATGTCTTGAAGTTAGAACACAAAGAACTTGCAATCATATGAAAATTCAAAAACTTTTATATAAAAGCATGTCAACAAAAAAAAACATAATATAAAATATTAAAATCTACAATCTTAAAGTAACACAAAGCTTCAAGCCATAGCACACTTGAGCATTAATCTTGCAATCTCATCATCTTTCAAGATCTCCTCTAACTCCTAATCTTCAACATGCTCCTTTGGCATGTCAAGATAATCACTAACAAACTTTTTGCATTTGCCCTAAAATTAGAACTGTCACTCGCACAAGCCGTCCAAATTTTAGTATTGAGAAAGTGTTCAAATCAAAACTTGATATGCCAACAGCTCCCTTGCCCTAATATTAATTCAATTCACTACTTGGTTGTAAAAAGACCACAAGGTAAGATAATTTCCCTAAAGGGAAAGAAAAGCAAAACATGAACAATTTTTCTCCAATGAAATGATCCATGTTTTTTCTACTTTGGCATCCACTAGACATGAACATTGTTTTAAACTCCATCATGAGAACTTCACACAATGCTTTGTATCCTACACAAGTCTTTCAATCAAAACAAGTTGTGAAATTTAAAAGATGATTTTGTAAATATCACATTTGTCCAAATTTTCTGGGTTCAAGTTTTTCTAATTTCATCCATTATCTTGAACTTTCTTAACCTTCCAACATACTGAATTTTCATCCATTATCGAGCTTTCTAAAAGGTCTCGGGCATTTTACACAAGTTGACATTTGAAGAACTTGTTTAAAAACTGAATACTGCAGTACCTTGGCAACTTTGACACTGATTATATTATTTTCAGAAATGTTGAAAAAAAAATTTTAATTCAAAAACCAAACTTTTAAAAGGAAATTTAAGAATATTTGAGAATATTTTTGGAATTGTCTACCAAAGCAAAACATGACTTTATTTTTTAATATCATAAAATCATTCAGATTCAAAAGCATCAAGCTCAACTTTTCATGTTCGGCATATTGTCATATAGCAACATAAATACCAATGACACCAGCATATAATTCATTGAAACTGTTTTAGTGCTTGCCCTTGTGTGTCTTTTGATTTTGGCACAAAAATAAAATAAAATTAAGAACAGTGATTATGAATCCTAGAAACTGCTCTTATTTCATTTATTTTTGAAATGTTCTATCTTCTGGCTGAATCTTTTTGCATTATCCTAATGTCTTGAACTAAAACCAAAATTCACATGCTAATGATCCATACAAACCCATAACAAAAAAAAAGCTAGACTGGTATAGACTGGTATAGTCAATTTAAGAACAAAAACTTGTACCTTCCCTTTCTTTCTTTAGTTGATATGCTTCAAGCGACTGGTGGAGGTTTTGGTACTTAGTGGTTCCCTTACCTCCTTGCGGGCCACTTCTTTTGGGCTGTTTGCTTGCCTGGACTTTGGTCCTTGCTCCTTGTTTCTTTTTCTCTCCCTTTCTTGGGTGCTTTCTTTTTATAAAGTTTGGCAGGGTTTCATCAAAAACTTGTAAGTTTTTTCCTGTTTCAAACCCTACTTTCTTCCCAAAAGAAAGAAGATTTGTTGACCAACATATTGTTTATCAAGAGCTTCATAGAAAAGTGAGAAGATAACACTTCTTTTTTCTGAAGGAGAACCAAGATGATTAATATATATCTCTTGCATTTTGTTGGACTTTGAACTCATCTTCAATGCCTTGACTTGTCATTCATTACTAGGGCAAGATCTGAGATCTTGTAACATCACCAACAGCTATGAGTACTTCCTGAGTTCCACAACTCTGTTGGCTGGAGGATATTCCCAAAACATGAAGCCCGACACCATGAGGCCTGACTTTTCTATCACCAGCTCATCCTAGGCAGTATTTTGGGAATGCTCCACCCTTAGGCTTTATCCTCCACGTAAGGTTTCTTTCTGCTTTAGTTCAATGAAAAGAAATTTCTGACAGTGCTTTATGTACTGGAAGACCCATGGTCCAGGGCATAACCAGAATTCATGTACTACCCTCAGCTTTACATACTGTAAGGCCCATGGTCCAGGGCATAACCAGAATTCAAGTTCGACTCTCAGCTATTGCCGCAGGTGGTACACTTATTCTGGTTAACACCCTGGACTTGGCGCATTTCCTACCTTGAAATCTCATTTGCTCTCTCTCCTGTGACCTTAATTCATAATGATCACACAAGGTGAAATTTACATGTACTTCTGCACTCCAAACTTTATTGGTGTGAACCTGACGTATTGAGAATTGAAACCAAAGTACAATTGAAAACCATAATATTAAACAGTAAGTTATGAAGCTTTTGAATTATTAGCAACATACACAAGCACCCAACTTAGTCAAGTTTCCCAAGTTGGAAAACTTGAGGGCAGTTGAAAATTATGTGCACCAATTTAGAGGGAATAGGCACTCAATCTTGTCAACTTCAGTTGACATCTTTTACATGCATAATACACCCCACTCAACGTTGAGCATGCTGCAACCTCCAAGTGCAGCAAACAGCTTATTATACATCTTCATGTACTTGGAAAGGTGCCACTAATTGGATGTGGCCCTCACTCAAAATCATGGTCACCTGTGCCATCTGCCATAACAACATGGAACACACATTTTGACAGTTTAGTGGCTCCTTGTTAACTTGCTAGTATGACAGATGTTTTGCATCAGAAACAAGGCTTGACAGGCTTGGTAAGAATCCAAGGCTCTTATCATCCATGTCAAATCCATTGTGAGATTTGTATGTACTTTGCACTTGATCAAAAAATGTGCCCAAACATTGAAGATTGATGACAAAACCAAAGAAAACTAAGACTAAAACACAATTTGGATAGCAGCAAAGCAAAGGAAAGCAACATGAGGAGAAGCTTTTGATCTACCATGTCCGTTTTCAAAAGTCAAGAAGAAAGTGACAATGGAAACTTTGAACTTCATTCATGTACCATGAGTGCTGGTGGAAGCAGAGCTGTACAGTGGAGTGTGTGCCACTGATTGATCATGATCCATGTGCATGAGCTGTGAGGTTTTCTTCTGAACCAGGGTGAGCATGTTCAAGAAGCCATTGCTACGTGAGGGTGTCAAGCTCTGCTTCAGTCCCAACATGTGAATAAAGCTTGGGCTCACACGTAGCACTTCCTCAGCTGTTGCTCCTGACAACCCCTCCACCAGAAGGGCCGCCAACCCTTTTGTCAACAGTGAGTCTGCTTCTGCCTCAAAGAAAAATCTCTTGTCAGATCCAATAGAAGGGGCAATCCAAACCTGTGAGACACAGCCTGGCACTTTGTTTTCTGGGGTCAGGTGTTGCTTCCCCAGTGGTTTCAACTCCCTGGCAAACTGCAAGAGCCGCTCATACTTTGCTCGTGGTTCCTGCTCTCGTTGAAATAACCGCACTATTTCCTGCATCCTCGCTGGAAGGTCCTCCACCCCATGAGATCCTCTAGCACCAACACCTCCTGAAAGTCTTGAATTTCGAACAGCTTGACCCACTCTTCTAAAATGTGGAACAGCTCCACCTGCTTTTAAACCTTGCAGACCTTTGGATGAAATTGGAATGGGCTTCAATGGGGAGGCCAGGATTGTTGATTTGGAACAGGAATGTGGCAACCAACAATTTGTGAGCTTGGTTCTGGACATCTGGGGACAGCAAGATAAGGGCAGAGGTTGTGACACTGAAGGTCGTGAGGGCAATGTGTGGGAGAACCCAGTAGGTGCTAGTTTGCAAGCTGTAGCTGCTGCAACTGCCATGGCTATCATACAAGATTGTGCAAATCACAGGTTTGTGTTTCTCAGAGTGGAAACAAAGAACAGGGAAGGGGTGGGTAGGGGTCACAAGTGCTTGCAACTGGAACTTTTCATAACCTGCATGTAGTGAGCACTTTGCCTAATGAGAATCCACTTGTGCCCCATGTCCAGAAATCACAAGCTTGATAGAAACTGACATAGGATAATTGCACTGAAGGAAAATTTCCTAGGCCCTTCAGACTGCTCAATAGGTGAAATGACAACTTATCCATGTACGAACATCAGTTGCAATTCAAAATCAAGACATGGACATCATATGTAACAAGCAATGAAATCACAAGGGTTTTCATATCTCTGCTTGTCTCTAACCAAGACAAATACACATAACAGCTATGGAAATTAATATCCAAAGAGGGTAGATATAGGGAACAAAGTGAACAAACACCAACTGGTTTACAGGCACACATCTTCTCCAAGCTCCAACCATTAAGTGGGACCTTGTTAACCTGGATGGAAGGTGGGAAGTATGCAAGTTACCTCTTGAGCTTCTTCTCTTGACTCAAAGATCAACAGTTCAACTTTGGTGCCTGAAAAACTCCAGGAAGACAGCAACTCAGATCAAAGTAATGTTGGCCTCCCTGCCCCTAGCACCTTCTGTTTCTGAAAAAAAAGGAAAAAAACACATTAGCTTAACAGTAGATCCTTTTGGTCACATATCATTCTCTTTCTCTCCATATCCACAGTCCACAGATGTGACAAAAATCAAAAGCCTGGGCATGGATACAAATTCTATAGAATGGAGATCAAGCCATTGCAATCCTACCAGATCGTGATCTTCTAGAAAAACAAGCACGACATCATTAGTAGCCCAAGCAACCTACAATATTATGACGAGCAAAAGTCTATCAATTGAACCACCCTCCTCCTCCTCCTCCTCCTTCTCCTCCTACTTTGTTCTCCTCCTCAGATTCCGTGACTTCCCAGTACACTAAACATGCAGTAGGAAAGGCACAACACAAGAGAGCTGAGAAGAGTAGGACAAATACTCACATCACACAAATGATTGGATTCTTGGGGGACTAAGGAAGGACAGGCATTGATGATAACTACAACAGCATAGTTGTACTTCCCTCCGCCAGGAGCACCAGCAATATTTGAACCGACATGTCAAATCCATTGCAACTTGTCCAGGTGCATGCGTCATCTGTCTGTATGAGAACATTAACAGGGTATCAAAGTGGTAGTAAGAGGAGGAGGGCCCCGTACTACTACAAATCACAGCATAATTATAACAACAGGCGGCCGACGAGGAGCAGGAGGAGGAGGAGTAAACGACAAAGCTGATGACAAGAAAGAAGAAGAAGAATAAAGGAGTCTTGTTGTACGTGACCCAGCCAACGATTGCCATGATAAATCTCTGACTGGACTTTTGGAGGCAGAGCCCGCGAAACCAAAAAGCGATGTGCGTGTCCCCACTCCATGTCTCTGAGCGGTCTGCAGCCTCTCTGCCCTTGTCCGTCGAGCTTTCCCCTCGCTCGCTCGCGCACGCGCCTAGTGCAAGTGCGAAGCTAGGAAGAAGACAAAAGCAAAAACCCGAAACAAAACAAAAGGGGCAGGGCAATGGCATGCAGCAACACTGTATGCACATGGGTAGCCAGCTGCAGGTCCCATACCGACGAGTTTATTACCACTGTGCCAAAGGCTATCTATCTATATTTTATATATTTGAAGCCCTTTTTTGTAGAGTTTCCCTATGGGAACCACCCCCCCTCCCATGCTGGGTTTTTTGGCCTCGCCTACCAAGGCAAGAAGGATATTGTGTTTAGATTCATTATAGAGTATTATAGTAGCTTACTAGTTGGTAAACCCATTTTGCAAGCAAAATGATCAGGGGAAAAGTTTTATCACCTTTGAAACATTCCCCAAAAAATTCCTTTTGATTGGCCACATTTGTGATATACTACAGAAATTGTGA
>Ga0116231_10007061_pt1 | contig 20893 bp, 16 predicted proteins | sample S1TSphgellanicum_2_FD_89695 | JGI IMG/M metagenome (GOLD analysis project Ga0116231, IMG submission 89695) | Host-associated microbial communities from peat moss isolated from Minnesota, USA - S1T2_Fd - Sphagnum magellanicum MG | ecosystem: Host-associated > Plants > Peat moss > Unclassified...
GGGGGGGGGGAATGTTTTAAAGTTAGCTAGAAGAAAGCTTTGAATGGAATTTGATTGCATGAGAAAATGGGCAAGTCTTATTTTGAGGGTTTTTTCCCCTACTTAATTCCCAAGTTGGGATGCTTGCAATGTAATGAACAACAATTATGGAAGATGGGTCCATACACAAGTTCTAGGTCTTTTGTGAATCTTGTAGACAATATGATTGGGAAGAAGTTGTGCATTTAGGGAGATCATGGGTATTAGATTTTATTTTTTCATGTGCCTCATCTGGATTTGACCACCATTTTATTAAGCCTCCGGTCAGTTTTATTCATTCAGGTTTCTCAACCAATGATCTCTTGGAAAGGATGTACCTTCTTCCCTTCCAAAGATGGTCAAGTTTGGGCTGGCAAAACAAAGGCAAAATTGTTGCGTGCCAAATCGCCAAGATACCTTGGCAGTGGGTCTCTTAGGTACCCAATGACTAACATTGCTTAATGGTGAACTGAAGTTACAACCACTGGGAAGGTAGGCATGATTTTGAGCCATGTGGTCCATTGACTCAATGTTTACTATATGTATTCTTTTGGCAACCACTCAAATAAGGATGGAATGATAACTTATTCAAAGACTAGTGTAGCATGTTCCATTGGCCCAAGTGTGAATTGGGTTACCCAAATTTTTTTTTCTTTTCAAAAACATTTTTTGTAATTAATTAATTTCTCAATCACAAAAACTACTAAACAATTCAACATCTTTAGCAACCTTAGGTCTAAAATTTTCCAAATCACCTTCATTAAATCTTACTCATGAAGGGCTTTCCAACAATATCAAGAGCATGCTTAAATTCCTTATAAACATTTGTTTTGATTTAAATGAATTTTGCAACCCTAAGCCCTTATTATTACAGGTCACCACACACTATGGTTTAGTTCCAATGTTTGAACCTTTCACCATTACAAATCCATCAATCGGACAAGCATGAACATGTGGCTTTGTGGGCAATGTTTTTTTAAATAAAAAATAGAAAGAAATGAGAATTTGAAGAACCAAATACATTGAAAAGAATTTTTTTTACACAAAAATAATCCATACAATAACCTATAATAAAAATACTTCATCATGCATACTAAATCATCCCAACAACATCACTTCCCAAATCTTGCCTTATAACCACATATCTATCATTCATCATAATTTTATAGAAGTTCATCATTTTATAATTTGTATTAAAATAACCTCAGATCTGACTATATAGATTTTACTTATATATATATAAAATAGAATATCATGTATTAATCACAAATTTAATATTTATATGTTTACAATTTTTTTTTTACAAAAATTCAATAAACCCCACACCCATAAATATAACAATACAACTAAAAACCTTTTCCAAATACCAATCAAGCTTGAAATTGCACCACATAACCTCACAAATCTCTCCAACAAGCTACTTCATATGGGTCATTGAGTACAATCAAAAAATACATACCCAACTACCTAGTTAATCCAAATATCCCTCACAACCAATGAAAAGGTGACAAAGGGTCCACTTTACCCCCTCCCCCTCATCACATGAAATAGGGTAGGTTATTTTGGAAAATTAAATAAAATAATAAATTAAAGTGGACCTAGTCAAACCCAAAAAGAAAATCTGGACTACAGTTCTGGATACGTGGCCAAAAGCAACGTACCCACGTACGTGTAAGTAGTACGTACGTACGTGCTACCCTAGTAGCTTATCATCCACGGCCTCTGTCCATTTGCGTCTCTACTTCTGTCCATGTCCGTCGTGTTCCTCTTCCTTTTACAACGAAGGATGACGTCAAAAGCAGGGTAGGTGGGCAAGGCGGAGAAGAAAAAATGTGCTCTTAGGGGGGGGTCCCTTGTGTGGAATTTGCAGGTTCCTGGCAGTTTTTTTATGGGTTGCCCGGGGCCCCAGTTAAGAATTTGGAACACCGAAAGGACTCCAAGAACCCCAATTGATGCTCTTCCTTCATTAGAGCGCCCTGGCCAAGGGCTGGTCCCAGCCTAGGGCTATTGCCCTTGGCCAGGCCCTCAAGTCCAGGGAGAGCCTCAACGGGGTTCCTTCATTGGCCCCCAATGCCAAGAAAACCTTTTCGACTTTAGGAATCTTACAAAAGTGTAAGGTACCTTAGAATATGCTACCTTACCTTACACTTTTGTAAGATCCTTGAAATGAAAACATGAAATTCTCTCAGGGGGGGAGGCACTTTCAAGTACAAAGACTAAATTTTTAAAAAGTTCTTTATGTGTCGGGTAAAGCCCAAAGGTGAGGGCAATATCGAAATGAGGGTGGGTAAAGCCCAAAGGTGAGGGCAATATCGAAATGAGGGTGGGTAAAGCCCAAAGGTGGGAGCATTATCGAAATAAGGGCACGTGAGAGCCACCAAGTGCTAGCTTGGTTTCGGAAATGCCCTTGCTCAAAGGTTTTTTCCATTGTGTAAAAGTAATGCCCAAACTTAAGTTTATTTCCAGAAAAAATTGTTGGTTTACTTTTCTCAACATTTTAATTTTTATTGACGACTTATGTTTGCCCTTTGTGAGACTCGCAGGTGATAACTCCCAATAAATTCAAGTTTAAGTTTCCACACTCTTTGGCAGGAATAGGTTGTAGAAAATGGGTTGGATACACGAGGGTTGGCGACATGGGTGAAAAAGAGGGATGGTGATGGGAAAGAATGGGTAAAGTGATTGGTATTACGATTTTTGTAAAACTCATCAGGAAAATGAAATGCTGATTGTCAAGAGGCGAAGATTTTGGCTCGAAAAACCACAGGGCACTCCATACAGAGCTTCTCTACAGAGCTTTTCTATTAAAAAAATTCATAATTAGAAAAATACGAATAGGATAAAAGGGACTTAGATAAAAGATTGAAAGAGGCTTGTGAGATTGACATGACAGGGTAGGGATGGGTATACGAGAAGTGAGCTTTAGGCTAATATGAAACAGAGGTGGGAGGTTAGTATGTGTAGGATAAAAGGTCTTAGGACCAAGGCTTTACTACCCTTGAGGTGGAAGCCCGAAGGTGTCTCGAAATTTCAATAAAGCCCCCAGTCTGTGGGCTTTACATGGCGCACTAGCCCAAGAGGAAAAAGTAAGAGATCCCCTGGGGACGATGAAGAGGCGAGAGGTCCCACTAGTGAGGATGAAAAAATAAAAGATCACACTGAAATTTGAAATTTTCCTCTTCTTCCACAAGATATAGGTGCTCATGGATTATTAGGTGCCCTCCACAAATATATGACAGAATATCTCGGGCAAGAGGCAGGCAAGTGTTCATTTGTTGGCCTTCCCTACCAAACCAAGGCAAGAAGGATATTGTGTTTTGATTCATTATATAGAGTATAGTAGCTTAAGGGATTTTTATAGGCCCCTAGGTAATAATAGCTCTATTTTTTATATATGAGGATTTTTTTTTGAAAGACCATATGTTGGCTTGTGTTGAAACTTGAGATTAGTTATCAAGTTATAATATCTTGAAGGATTTTGGTTTCTTTTAGGGGAGTTTTTGAAGATTATATTTTTGCATGGTGAAATATTTGAGTTTCCATAATTCTTCTTTTGCCTTAAGATACTTTTTTAATGTAAATGGCAAGGCCACAATGTGACACGCCACTTGCGTATCATTGTCTATCTTGACAGGAACTAGGAATTTGATAGGCATCTAGTAGGCATTAACTTCTTAGTTACTTCAGCAATTTCAATTCGTCTCTTTTTGCTGAAGTTCTCCTTGAAGAATTCAAACCCAGTAGGGTAGACTGGGCACTGACCGAACATTTAAGGGTTCAAACTCCAGGGGTTCAGTAACCGACCATTTTTTTGCTCATGGTCTTAAAATAGTTTAGTTGCCCCTTGAGCCAGAGCATTAGTAGGCCTTTGCAGAAGTTGATTCTGAGCTAGAATGAGAAAGTTATGACCCCCCAAAGTTAGAGGGTGTCTTTTTGTTTGGAAAAACTTGGATAGAATATATAAGGCTCTTATTTTCATGCATTTTAGGTTCTATGAACAAACACTTAAAAAGTTATAAAAGGACACTTTTCCTCCTATAAATACTAGAATATATTTATAATTAAGTTTGGACTATTTTTATTATTGTTCATATTTTTCAAAAATTATAATAAGGCCAAAATTTGCAACACAAGCTTAACAGTCATGAGGCATTAAGGTTTTTGAAATAGATAGTTTTTTTATCAGTAGCCTAATACTTTAAAATTGACGACCCTTGTGAGGCCACATGGGCGAATCTACCCTTCTCTCCTCAAATGTGATAGAAGAACATTGTGGCACTGGCTGTCACAATTTTATCTATCAGTCTCCTCTGTCTCTTTCTTTCCCTCTATGTTTGTCATCACTGCTACAAGAAGGTGTGCGCCCTCATGACCCCAGCTCTTGTTGCTCCTGGCACCTCAACCCATTCAATTCCTTGGCTCGTCCTCTAGAGCTTGGCTCCTAGAGTTCGACTTTAAACGTTGGAGCTCTAACGTAAATAACCAAACTCCAGAACTTGGAGCTCTGATGCACATAGCCACGCTCCAGAGCAATGAGTTCTAGTGTAGGCAACGCCATGCTCCAAAGCTTGAAGCTCTGATGCAGACAACGCGATCATATTGGAACCCAGCACCATCACGATGTACCATCACGCTACGCCATCACATTCAAGCCCAGTGCCATTATGTTGTACCATCGTGCTACGTCGTCGCGTTGGAGCCCGACGCCATCACGCTAAAACCTAGCACCATCACATTTTTTTTGTTTTATTCTCATCTCCTATCTGGAATTCTTTCCATCTCTGTGTTTACTTTTTCATTTGTTTCCCTATAGGTGAAAGATCGCGAGTCAAAAATCTGCTGCTGCTACCGCTGTACAAATGTCTATTATTCTTTGTTGTACTAGGATGGCGAAACGAAGTAGTCGTTGCAAGCTGTTGTTGTGGGGTTTCATGAAAGCAATTGCAACATCCACATAGAAATTTTGACTTCCCTGGTGTTTCTGATTGACCTTTGAGTTTCTCCTGCTCTTCAGTAACACACTAGGGCTTTCAAGTTCTTGTTTATTACTACTGCTGCTTCCCAAATCCATATTTGTTGCTCTTGCAGCTGTAGATTGAAATAGCGAAATAGCCCCCATGCCTTAAACATTAGACAAGCTTCTTACCACCTTTAAGGCTCTGATCTGCTCCACAGCTAATTCTAGCTGTGTGTACAGCTCCCAAATGCAACCTCATGGAGCTTCTCGCAACTTACCTGTGACGAACACCATCACCTCCAACTTCCCACTGCCGGACATTTCTTCTTGTTTTGTTTACACATCTCAGCAAACAACTCCTCCTCTCTAGTAGGAGCTGACAGCTCGTCACAGTGTGATCCAAACGATGACCCCAAAGAAATCCTTTGGCTTCTAAAGACGTTCAATGATGAGGAGCACCCAATAGCTAGTGTCATCGTGTTTTTGGAGCTTTGATTGATAGCAACTTCTTCACGTTGCAAGCTACGAGACAATGGCTTGAACTCGTAATCAACAGTGCTTCATTGCCATGCCATACAAGCGCTTCGTCTCAGATCCTATCATGAGTTGTTGCCTTCCAAACTTTTACTCGTTCGCGTAGTACAAAAAGCACAAGCTGTTGCATTTGCCAACAGCTCCTCAAGTAAAAATAATAAAACATTAAACCTTCTTGTTTATCCCATGTTTATCATTAATGTTCACCACAAACCTTGAATCTCTATTTCTTTCCCCTATGCCATCAAAACCACCTCAGACCCTTACCTTTCACTACTCTTGAATGGAAGGTTGTAGCTTGGTTCAGACATGTTTAACAAGTTGCATTTTTTTCCATCTTTTTTCTTTGGTTATTATTTGTTGTTAAGATGTCACTCCTAAACCAAATCCTTTATACCCCAAAGGATGGGCCCTAAACCATGCCCTAAAATTGTTGTGGAATCATTCACCAACAACCCTAATTGAGCAATAGACCATGCATTGTTGAACCTAGTTCTATTTTCTTTCTCAACATTCCTCCAAGTTGTTCTCTCCATAGAGGTAAGTGTATGTTCCAACCCATCTTGATTTCTTCTCCTTTTTTTCAAATTTGCTTTCTAGTCCCTAATTTTATCAACAATTTTTTTCTCCAATGCCTTTTGTTCCAACATTGTTAGGTATTAGTCTAATGTGATAACATGTGAACTAAAATAATCCACTAACATCTGTTTGCCATGTCTTCTCTTTGTTGGCAATCTTGGCAGGGATAATAGATCACGGATTTTGCAATTCCTTGGGTTTAACTTGGTTCATAGTTAAAACAACTAATTTAAGGTTATAATTTTCCAAGTTCACCACTAACTCACCTTGTTGATTGTTTGTTAGGGTGGCAAGACTTTGTGGCATTTCCACAAAGAAATGAAAAGAGGGTTCAAAGGGTCTTGTTGATGTGGTAGGAATAAGGTCAAGAATTGTTTGAAAAATACATGTAATGTTCAACAAATCAAAGGCAACTTTAACCTCATCTCCACTATTGCTAGAATCTTCTATTGCATTTGATTAGTATGAATTTTTTACTCCTTCCTCTTCTATTATAGTGAACACCTTGTTGGGACCAAACTTTCCAACCATAACTACAAAATTTAGTGGCCAAATCTCGCATACCTTGAACCTTGATTTTATTGTTTCTTTTTTCAAGGATTACAACAAGGCCTTGTCCACCCATTCAACCAATGTGACCGTGTCAAGTTCAAGATAGTTGTTTCATGCCATTGTTGAGTCTTTTTATTTTTTGAAAGCATTATTGAAGGGCTTGAAACAAATGTCATCTAGTGGTTACGATGCATGTGACATATGTGAAGGTAAGGTCACAATGTCCAATCTAAGTTTTGTTGTTTATTCAAATGAATGTATAGTGATGTGGGACCCATGCCCATTGAGGATCAAAAGATGTATGTTTTCTTGAAAAACCCCCCTTGGAATAAATCTACAAAAAAAAGTAAGCCGCTACTTGAAAAGGTAAACTATCATCCAAGTTATTTTTTGCATTGCCATGCATGTTCCTAATCTACATAACTTTATGTAGTCTTTTCACATCCTTGAACCACTGAAAATGTAAAAAACAAAAAGCATCGCACCTGTTGCATTGACAACATAGTTTATATTCAATCACTCCCATGACTTAGGTACGGTGCTGTAAACATCTCATGAACTTCACCTGACCAAAACCTTAACATTAAATTATTGCCCTAGCTAAACACCTGTCTCATCTGAATTCTAAATGTGATTTCATCAATATTTGTGTTGTGTGTACATGTTTTCCAAGTTGCAACAAAAGGCATAGCAAGCTTGACTAGTTCACCTTCTTGCCTTAAAAACCTCCAACCTTTCAACCAAACATATGCTAATTTTAGATGTTTTTTTTTGAACCAAAACCATTAGGTATCTCCTAGAACACCATTTTGGAATGGGGTTGGTCTAATCTAGGTGATTTTAACAACCTTCATTTTTAATTATTGAAGGGTGACAAATAATCAACATTTTGCATGTTTAGAACCCAAGTAACCATTACTTCATCCTCCTCTTCTATTAACACGCTTTGGGGCCCCACTTTTCTACATCTAGTCCTACCATTCAGGTGATCTAAAAGTGAGTTTAATGGTATGTTCCAATACTTCACAATCTTCCTTAGAAATGTATGTCCCCTTTCCATAACATTCATGGCATTTTCTAGTTGTTGGTTTGTCCATTTTCCCCACTTTGAAGTATTAGTTTGTTTATTAACTTTACCTCTACCTTGTATTGTATTGGTGGCAAGATGGCATTGTTGATAGTATTGATTGTTAACTTCACTATGTTGTTGAGGTGGCAAGTTGAAGATGTTGATTTTTTTGGTCTTCACAATTGGTACCTAAAACTTTGTTACGCCATTTTTTTGGCACATTAAGATGTGCTAAAATGCATTCTATTAATGGTGCACCCTTAGTATATTGTTGCAAAGCCTCCCATCCTATTGGCAAACTCATATTTAGCCCTACCCCTCTTGGTCCCAATCTCTAAGCAATTGATGGCATCCACTCAAATTTTACAAAAGGTACAAACCTATGTTTCCTATATGAAGACTAAGATTTTAAAAAATATGTGATATTTAGATAGTGTTCAATGGCATAACTTTCCACCTCTTAAGTAAGAAATAACTAATTCTACACTATACTACTTCATCCTCTTCAACATGTTCTAGTTTGATTACAAATGATGGAATCATTATTTTTACCTCCTTTTTAGTTTTAAATGTTGGAAATTCTACTTCTACCTCCTCTTCTCTTTTCACTTCTACCCCCTTAATCTTAGATGCAACCAACTCACCATTTAATCCTTTATTGATCCCATTATGTAATCTCTCTATAAAACTTTCAAACTTTTGCAACAAACTTCCTGTTTCTTATGACATACTTAGTTTAAAACTACAATGTTTACTCTAGGAATGTAAAACCATATGAAATATGTTCTTCCCTAATTGCTTGCTTATTTTTGGTGGGAATCCATTACATGAATTGTGGAAAGAAAGTTTTTAATGGACTTACTTGGTTTTTTTATCCAATGGTATCCAATGTTTGAATTGTATTAATTGAATTGTTTCTTGTGTGAGGTCTTTTTGTTGTTCTTTGTTCACTCAAGGATTAATTCCTAAACACTTCTTAAATTTTTTATGCATAAAACCTTTAATTCACAGTTGCCTTATTGTTTTTGAATGTTACCTTCGATGCTTATTACCAAACATAAAATTACACATAAGTAAGCACCATGTGTGTGATCTAAAATGTTCACATTTGAAAGTTCACATTTTTGCCCCTTATTCTTGAATAATAAATTATACAAAGGCATTTTATTTTTTAAATGAAGGTTCCATTTTAGAAAAAGATCATATTTTCAAAAGATTCTTCATTTTTCTTTCACAAAATTTTTTATTTCAGAAAAATAAAATTTTAAAATTTCAACATTCTTAAAAATAATGTAATTTGTGCCAAAACCTCCAAGGTACTACAATGGTACTAGATTGTGTATTTCATTATATTTGAAAGTGTGGTGAAGGGAATTTAATGTGTAGGAAGAAAAATTATACAATGTGAAAAATTTGCAATTATTTATGCGTAGGACTTAGGATAAAGTGTAGCCTATAGGTAAGCTAGTTAGATCGTGAATCTATAGATAGGCTAAATATATCATAGCCTATGTACTAAGGTTACATTCTTGTATACGGTTTCTTATGTACTTACTTAGGTACATATAATGATCTAAACTTATGTTAAGGTAGGCTAAGCCTATAGCTACCTAATTACACATAGCTAGCCTAAGCACAACCTAGCTTAATATGTACATGGTTTATACATACTTAGGCTATACATACTTAATTTATATGAACATAACCTTTACATTCCTACTCTATACATACGTAGCCTTACATATAAACTACACTACCTAAATTCTTTACTTTGCTTATACCTACATATACCCTTAGTTTACATATGTAATTTAAATGAACATTTTAAATACCATATCTTACATACCTTACCTATACCATACCCTTTGTACTTCACATACCTTACACATACCTTATATTAACCTAAATATCGTATCTTATATACATACCCTACCTTACATTTGGAAACTAAAGTGAATACCAACTAAATATTTAAATACCTTACCCTACTTATACCCTACCTATACCCTATGTTAATTAATATCATACACTATATACATAGATTAAATGATTTAATTTTGAATATATGTACTACCTATCATAACTTATAACTCCCATTATTTACCTAGGTATAATTAAGTAACAATAGCTAGGTTAAGTTGGTTACCTACAATCATACTTGGAATAAATTATTGATGGGTTATTTAATTATTTACCTAAAATATAGTAATTAATGTGTTAATAATATAAATTAAGTCAAAATTATAGAAAATTAGTTGCAATATGCCTGTAATTATTAATTGCAATTATACAACTAGATATCAATTATTACTCTTTAACATACTTATTTACTTAGCTCCTTATCTATTCATTTACTTCATTAATGTGAATTTACATAATTTTTTAAGGCAAGTGTTGTATGAACCAAAAGGCTCTAGTGTTGTATGTCCATATGAGAATGTTTATCCTCCCTAAAAGTTTGTCCCATATTGTTTGTCACCCTTTCCAAATCATGAAGAATATAAATGGAAGCACTCAAAACATCCAAGACATAAAAATTATCAAAAAAAAGAAAGCCATTTGGGATGAGCCAATTGAAATGGTTTAACCTTAAAGGCCATATTCAAAATAAAATGGGATTTTTGTACCTAGATGGCCTAGGTGTAGTTATAATATAGGTGACTTACATCTAGGCCTAGTCTAATGGCCTAACTTTAGGTGTAACTTAAAGCAAAGGGTCCTAGGGTAGGCCTAGGTTGCCTAAGCCTACCCTAGGCTTTTAGACCTAGGCCTAGGTTGCATAGACTTTAGGTTTTAGGTTCCTAGGCCTAGGCTTAAATGCTTAGGCTAAAAGCTTTAGGCTCTTAGAACTAAACCCAAGTACTTAATTTCAGGCCTAGTTTAGGTTGAACCTAGGTCATTTAGGTTATAGCCACATGGCATAATTTAAATGGCTAATGTTTAATTGTCACGTCACCTAGCCTAAGTGGCCAATGTTTAAATGCCACATGGCCTAGCATGGGTGGCCAATATCTAAATGTCATTATGGCCTAGCTTGGGTGGCCAATGTTTAAATGCCACATGGCATTCGACCAATCACATAAGGTTTGATTAATCACCCTAATGACCACTACACAAAACCACCCATAGCACCATCAATGAATACATTTGTTGCCTAGGCACCCTAAAAAAACCTAAAAGAAAAAAAATTGAACCAAACCACCCAATCACCTATTTGGTGGTTTCCTTATCCCATTAGGGACCAACCTCTACTCTAAACCACTAAGCTTACTGGAAACCCACTATAGTGGTACCACCACAAAATGAGTGGTTTACAAAATGGTCAAACCACATGTTTTTCAATAGTGGATGGCAATGAAAATCAATTCCTTCCATCGTCACATCCTTCTAGTGAACCCCCTCTTTTGTTCCCTTTGTTGTAGTTGGAGTTGTTTTGCTATTATGCACATGGAACTTCAATAAGGAGAGTGAAAAAAAAAGGAAAGAAAGCAAAATAAATTAAAAAAACAAAGAGGAAGAAAGAAATAAGGGATCCCATGTGATAGAAATCGGGCGTCTTCCTTGATGGTTTTTTTTCTTCTTCTCCTTTCTTTCACACAATGAACTAAGCCCTCATTGAGGTTCCTCCTTGAGGAGATTGAATCGAAAACAAATATAAAATAACAAAAGTCTCAAAGCGATTTCTTTAGTTTAAGAAACAAACAAATAAACACCCCTTAACTATAATTCCTACTAGCTACAACTCCATAAACAAAAACATAACCAACATGCTACACAACATTCAAACAAAATTCCCAAACAAACTAATCCTTGTGCAAAACATAGAACTACAAACCCCATGCATAAAACCAACTAACCTAATTGTAGCAAAACATAAAACTAAACCAATCAATAAAATTAAAACAAACCCACGCCACACGATGTTGAAAATAAAATGAATTTCACAACAATTGTTGCAAGAAATTTTGTGCAAATTATTAAACTTTTGATATTGCACAAAACTCAAGAAGTCAAACTTTTGATGATTCAAAAGACTTGTAATAATGCAGGGATCCAAGCCCAAAAAACAAAAAACCAAACCCAATAAAATCTTTTTAAAAAACTTATATAACATTAAAAATTTGGAACAACAACAAATATTTGCTTTGAAATCTTAAATCACCAAAAGTGATTTGAGATCACACAAATCTATCTATGAAGGAACATGGTTTGATTTGTTTTGTTTGGTAGTTATGAAATCCACCGAACCACGATGCTTCAGATCATGTTCTTCGTGTCTTTGGAAAGCTCTTGAGAAGGAGGGGTGCATGGGCTTGGTTCCATGAGGTTTGGACTTGTGGTGCAAAAGTTCTTGAATATTGAATGTTTTTTTCATTGAAACTTCAATTAAATCATAGCTAAAAATTTCGAAAAAAATAGAATGTGCCTTTGATGTTGTTGGAAAGATCTTGACGAGCAGGATTTAATGGAATTTATTTGGTAAGATTTGGATTCAAAATGTGGGAGATATTGATTTTTAAATGATTTCTACCATTGAAAATTCAAATAAATTCCAAAAAACCAGTTTTAGAAGGAAAAAGCAATTGAGAACGTGGTAACACTTGGGCCAACAGCACATGCCACACTAGTTGAAATTATATTCTATTCACAAAATATCCCAAACCTTATTCACATTGACTTGATTCAAGATAAAAACCCAAACAAATAAACTAATTCGAATTATCCCTAACTATTTGGGACTTAACTAAATAACTCAACTAACGTACCTAACATATATCATGAATTATCAATGTTTGATTTTTATTTTTTTCAAATTCATTTAATTTATACATATATTGTGATACCTTGGTAGACATTAATTAAATTATGTGTAAAAGTGTTGAAATTTTCAAAAAAATCTTTTCTTTTCTTTTTTCTTTTTTGTGAAGGAAAGTAAAAATATGTATTGAAATATTTTATTTTTAATCATTGAATCTTCAACTTTGAATTAAATTAATTATTGGACAAACTTGTGTTGAAGTTGCCTTTGTATTATGATGGTATTAATATTGTGATTTTTGTCGATAGATCTTCACTAGAATTGGGAAGCCCAAGTCAATAATTTAGATGAGGGCACTAGAAGAATTCATGTCTTATGCAACCACTTTTTAAACAACTAATGATCTTTAACAACTAAATAAACAACTATGAACCATATTTGTAATTATATTCTAGCTTTTGTGGCAATATGTGTAGTTGTAATCTAATGATTATTACAACTAATGGATTAATGGAATGAATGTTTAACTTAATGTGGGCATGTATTTAATTTTATATACTCTTAAGCTAAAGTGTAAAGTTGTTAAATTGATTAATCAACAATAATAATTATGACATTATGATATTGCATATGATATTAAAAAATTTTGGTATTTTATTTAACTCCGTATATCTTAAGCAAATTATAATATTATTTAAGATTTATGACATGGAAAATTAATGTCCATCACTTTACATTTAACATGTGCAATTTTGCGTCGTGGTGTAAATATGTAATCAAATTAACATAATTGTAGTCATAACTTAATTATATATTGTGAATTATATCAAACATGTAAATTGACATCATACATCATAAAATATAATTTAACATGTACATTCATAAAGTTTTTCATAAGTCATTTTGTAATGACAATAGTCATGTATGCATTACATGAAAACACATGTGTATATAAAGTTCAAGTGGAATCATTTTTTAGGGATCTATAAAAATGTTATATTTTAGTTTGTTATTTTTACAAATGGCAAGCATACATGTGTAAAAGTTTAATCAATGAAAATTAAATTTATTTCAAAAAATTAAATCATGTGATATTTATGTGTATGTTTATAGTGAAAAAATTTCCATTGAATTTTTTGAAATAAATATTTTTAATTGATATAATATATTACATCCAAAAATTTACAATTTACAATTTTTATAGAAGTATGGAATTAAAAATATGGATTAAATCAATTATGATTTGAAATTAATTTATTATTAACTTACATAATTAAATAATTATATGAATATGCATAAGATTTGAAATATACATGTTTATATTTATGCAATGACATAATATATCACAAGTTGAAGTATTGGTTAGATGGTTAAGGAGTTGGTTTGTGACCATAGAGATGAAGGTTCAATTCTCTCTAATAACATTCTAAACTTGGTTCTAAATGATTACAATATGAATACATGGCATCGTAAATGATTATAACATGACTACATGTGTCCTAAATGACTATAAAATGACTACATGCTTTTATTTATCCATGTGAACATTATAAATAGTTGTTTTGGACACAATTTGACACATGTCATGTTGAGTTATTTAAACAAGCTATCTTGCACAATTCTAATGACCATAATCATTTAATCCAAAATGATTATAAATCTAGTTGTAAACATAATTGTTTTTTTCTAAAATCCTACTAATAAGGTCCATGTCCAATGAAATAAAACAATTTATTAGACAAAAACCATAAATCGGACCCCTTGCCTTTAGATGAGGGTCCATGAACAAAATGTGGCAAATTGAAGCTAAACCTAAATGGCACCATTTTGGAATGAAAAGAAAATTGGCCCAAACCAAAAAAATTAGTTCAAAATGAGAATTCATGATTTGAAAAACCAAGATGCAAGCTAAAGTTCAAGGCTAGTCAAAATTGAGGATTCAATTTGCTTCAAAAGGGTCCAAATTGGTTCTTAGGAATTCGGACCTTGGATCCCATGTTTAAAGAGTGGTGAATTCAAAATAGATATGTGAATTATTTAAAGTTCAAAGTAAGAGATTCTGCTATAAATCAACAATACAACAAGGGGTGTGTCAAATTGTGGCCTTGCCATTTACATTAAAAAGTATCTTAAGGCGAAAGAAAAATTATGGAAACTCAAATATTTCACCATGCAAAAAGATGATCTTCCAAAAATCCTATAAAAGAAACCAAATGATGCAACCTTGCAAAAGTTTATTAATAAACACACTGTAGACTTGGAAAATGTACAAAGGAATAAAAAAAGGAAAAGGAAGAATTTATAAGATGGCTATGTAGCTCAAATTAGATGTCAAAATCTCTCCATGTCAAAATTGATTGCTTGTAATAGGTCGGCTGTATTTGTTGATGTCAAAAATCGACTTCTTGTAATAGGTCGGCTGTATTTGTTGATGTCAAAAATTGACTTCTTGTAATAGGTTGTTTATGGTGATGGGACGTGTGTCTTGGAGGGGTGGAAGTCAGGATGTAGTCAAACCTATGGTTACTGCCCAACTTAAAATGGAGGGTGCTTGCATCCTTTGCAAAATGATTGAAATTTTTTGACAAAAAAAAGTAACCAAGACATAAAGCATAAGGCTTTTTGGCCCTTTCAAGCTCCAAATGCCATTAACACAATTGTGTAAAACACATTGGCTTGTTTATGTAGACATCCAAATATCTCAATTGCTAAATGGAGGAATTGATCAGTGGGGCGTAGATCATGATAATTCCTTTTTTGGCTTAAGTCATGTCAAAGGCAACAAATTTTCGAACTACACAAGACTAGGGAATTAAATCCACTCACATTAAGTCAATAATGACAATGTTAATTAAAGTGCGAATGTTATCATTGGTGAGCATAATGTCAACTTATTGACAAAAGGAGTTGAATGTGGTTGAAGGAAAAGCATGTAATTATTTTTGTCCCATGTGGAAGCTAACATCTCGTGTAATGGTGACAAAAGTGTCGTGAAATGCATCATGGGTTGCCGTGCGTTCATTGCCATATCATAAGAGGTGAATACCCAGAGGGTCAATGGGATGTGTGCACACACATCAAGGGATACCCGCAATTGAGGGATGGGGTAGTCCAAATCATGTTTGAATCGTCATAGAAAAAATTGGGGAAAGTAATTGAAAGGATGGGAAAGCTAATCAAACTACAAACCAAATGTTTACCCCTAGGCTAAAACATGATAAAATTCAAACACAATGGGCCTTAGATATCATGTTGAAGAACATGTTGGAAAAGGTATGATGGGCAGACGTTTCAAGATGGAATTTTGAAGTTAAATGATTTGCTACTCAATGAATTGTTTAAATGGAGGAAGACACGTGTGAGCCATGGGCCACTAGTAGAAAAAACTTTGTTTACGAATGTCATTTACAACAAAATTTTAGTTGCAAGCGACATAATGACTAAAAATCAGCATAGTAACAAATGAAAAGTCGCAGATGACCATTAGTCGTAGATTATGGATGAAATATTTTTTAGTAAAATACAAGTATGGAGGTTATATACGTATCCAGAGATGAATTTTTGCAACTACATTTGCAATTACACTTGTGATTGTAGTGCACATCAATATATTCACACATGGTAGCTTAAGAATGTGACACGTGGCATCATTTGGATTTTTCGCAATATTTTTCCAAATAAATATTTCTTTTTTTTCAACCATCTGACTAAAACAATTAGATTATGCCATGTGGCAACTTCAGATTACCTTATAATCATTTAAGGTTGGACCATTTATGATAGGCCACATGGCACCTAAACTAGGCCTAGGTTAGGGGCCTATGTTAGGCCACCTTTAGCCTAGTTAGGTGCCTAAGGTACCTAACCTAGTTTTGGGCTAGGTTATTTATAATAGGCCATGTGGCACCAAGGTTAAGCCTAGGCCGCCTAGCCATAGGTCTAGGTAGGTAGGTAGGTAGGTCTAGGTCTAAAACTTTTATAACAAAATCCTATTTTATTTTAAGTTTAGCCTTTTGGGTGGAGCCTATGTGATTAACTCCTCCCATGTGGCAATTGAAAAAATTGAATGTGTTTCTTCTAGTAAACAAACCTACTTATATAATTTGTAAACTTGAAAGGGAAGATAAACAATATGGGATAAAATTTCAGTTGTAGTTTAGTCGTATAGTTGTAACCTAGTTGCAACTATTCTTTAGCACATGCTATTACATAGCCTACCTACTAAGTAGCATAAATTCCTACTAGGTACCTATTTAGATAATATTTATTTTAAGTACATTTTAAAACAACTTATACATAATTATTTATTTTAATACCTATTTAAATAGTCTTTCAATAATTATTTATAATTAAATAACTTATTAGGTAGTTAGTGCGTATGTAAGTATATATGTATGTGGGTATTTAGTAAATAATATGTAGGTAGGTAAGTAGGACATAGGTAGGTAGGTACCTAGTAATTAAGTAAGTAGGTACATACGTAAAGTGTATGTAAGTAAGTAAGTAAGTAAGTAGGTAGGTAGGTAGGTGCCTAGTAATTAAATAAGTACGTAGTAGGTAGGTAGGTATGTACATATATGTACATATGTATTATAAAATAATCTATATGTGTAGCTACTAGGTAGCATACGTACCTTATGTAACTATAATGTGACTATTATGGTTGCATGTGCAACTAAACATATTATGATGTTGTAAAAATACAAAGACATTATGAAAAATCAACCTATTGGAATGATGAAATAGGTCATAGTTGTAATTAGTTGAAAGGAAGACCAAAATCCATCCAAATTTGAAAAATAGTCACATAGGCAACCATTCATAATTGTAGGCAACATTTAGTTGCAAATAGTCACACAAGGAATGGTTGCAAATGACATGACTTCTATTAATGGGTGGTAAAAGATCACATGTCATTTTAAAGTGTTGCTAGAAAGGGAAGGTGTTGTTGTTGATTCATGCTAAGGCTTCAAGAAGGAAGGGACGTTGATCAACCATAAACCTAGCAGTTATGATTAAAGCTACAAGGGCCTAATTCCCTAAATAGGTCGTTGAGGCGATGGTGAATGTTAGTATGAGCCTAATGCCACCAAAAGTTATTTGGATAAAGGTTTATTTATGGGCTAGAGGTCTTTTTAGGCTTAGACCTAAGAGGTGCCTAAACACTTGAAAAAAGGAAAAGTTAAAAAAATAATGAACTTTATGAAGGTGAAGGAAGGAGGTGTGCATTATAAAAAATATGATGGTCGTTGCACAAAACAATGAATGAGAATTCCAAAGGCTATCTGAACAACACCCATTATAGGGAGAAGGTTCACATGTTGAACATCTTCTAGCATGGCATTTTTTATGAAGGCTGATGTGAATGATGTAATGCCCAATGGAACCCCCGATACTCTAATTCTTTCCAATGGGGTGGTAAATTGGGATGGGTTGTTAAAATTAAGTGACAAGTTGAAAGCTGACCAACAACACATTTATGAAGTTGCATAGAAAAACCTATTACATAGAGTTCAGATTGGATATCATACAATTGAAGGGGGATTCTAATCAGATAGGGTTCAATTGCACATCTTGTGTTTTTATGTTTTTATTTTTGAATCACATAATTTTATCTTATTCTTTGTTTGAAAGTTGAATTTATACTTTTTTTAAACCTTTGTTCTTATGGTTCTTCATGTCTTTAATTAGGAGTGAATTTATGATGTCTCCACCTACTACATGAAAATTTTGAAATATGGCCCTTTTTGACACTGAATTAAAGGCATTTATCATGTCTACTTGAAGAATAACCCAGTTAGGGTGAAGGTTTAGGGTGCACACGATGTCATGGATTATTGTTTCACAACCACCTTTAGTTGCAACTCCGAATTAGTGCATGCAAAAATGTGTTACAAAGGCATCATTGAATTAAAGGCATAAAACATTTTTTGTGAATTGATACAATGAAGTCTTATTATAACAGGGCGAATTCCAAATAAAGGCTTGGTCATGGTTAAGAGGTGGGATCCTCCAAAGATACATGCAATTCAAAATGGAATGAGGCCCTATGTGATATGAAAGCAAAACTAAAATAATTGAGAAAATCCATTCGTTGAATATTTTGGGTGAAAATCATTTCAAAGGTGTTAAAAAAACCATCCCAGAAGGACCACTTGCTAATAAATGCAACATGTGTTGGAATGTTAGTTTGAAAGAATTAAAAGAAAGCTTGAAGTCTTGGTTTAGTTCATAGTCTTTTAGGAAAAGCAAGAAATGATCATTTGATTTAAGGTGTAAAACCATGAGAATTGAGGTGGTGTTGGAGGATGTTGGTGTAGGAGTAAATGGTGCCAAAACACAAGTTGCTCAAAAGTATTCCCTTGTGCGTCTAAGAACAAAATTATGAAGAATGCATTTATGAACTCAACGATCATGTTGGGGAAGAGGCATTGAACTTGAACTTACTACCAAAGCTTGGGTTTGTAAAAAAAATGCTTCATGCAAGTTTTTTCAGCCACTTATTAGAAAATGCTTCAGTTGAAGCTACATTTTTTTATGCCTTATTGTCCCATTACAAGGGGGCAAAGTGAAGCACCGTTGGGGTCACAAAAGAAATAAATGATAGGTTGCCACATCATAGGGGTTTTATGTTAGCTTATTTAATGGAAAATGAAACGTCACTTGTACATCACATCATAAAGTGATAAGGATATAGTTGTACAATTGAGGATGATGAAAACTTAAATGAAAAGAACCAAACACATCCAATGATGAAACCCAAGTTCAAGTTGAGGCAAGCAGGGTGGGGCAAAGGAGGGTATTGAATTAGGATGGTCACATGGGTTTGGATTAGATGAATTGAATGTTTGACAATAACACTAATGATGAGCTAACCTTTGATTGGTAATTTGACACTCACAAGTGAGACAAAAAACTTTATATGAAAGTTGTGAATGTGTTGAAAAGATAAGGGTAAGTTGGGGGGTCTAATCATGGGCAACTATAAGGGTTGATAGAATGGAAAGGGGAAAAGGTTTTTCTTGTGTATGGTCAAGGGGGGTTTGAGAAAGTGTAGGGTTGGGGGCCCACATTCACATGAAGGGCTAAAGATTGGTAAAGGGAACTAGTAGGTGGTGTATCATTAGTAGAAATCAGCCAAAATGTAACCATTCCATTTACGACTGCATGCGACTTATAGTCGTTTGCGACTAGATTTGGGAATATTTGCAACTACAAGACCAACTTTCAACTATTTTGGTCATTTTCACAACTATGATGCAACTATTAGAAATTTCATCTTATTGATTGCATCAATTTTACATTTATTTTCATTCATTAATAGGTTGATATGTCCCATTAGTTGCAATAGTCACCAAATTAGTTGCATCCTAAAGGTATTCTACAATGACATAGGGGTGTATTTTATTGTCTGTACTAAAATTATATATATATAATATGCATACATATGTATATTGTTCATATAATGAATATCAAAATTAATATTTGAACTTTGAATTTTTTTTATTCAAATCTGAAATTTGATATTTCAATTATGAAAATTGTTATTTTAACTTTTTTAAAACATTATTAGAATTTGAAACTTGATATTTGAATCTGAAAATTGTTATTTCAATTGTTTAAAACATTATTTGAATATGAAAATTTTGATTTAAATATGATATTTTCAATTTCAATTCAAAAAAACTCATTTGATCTAAAAATTGATTTTGAGTTCTAAATTAATATTTTCGAATCCAAAAATTAATATTTCAATACAAAAAATTATAATTGATCATAAAAATGGAAATTCTAATTTTGAAAATTTTTATATGAATATGAAAATTTATATTTCAGCTTTGAAAATTTTTCATTTAAATTTTAAATAATCAATTAATTCGAACCTGAAATTTCAATTCAAAATTATTATTTTACATTCTCAAAATTAATACTTCAAGTCTGAAAATTAGTAATTGAATCTAAAAACGGACATTTCAATTTTGGATATTGTTATTTGAATATAAAAATTAACATTTCAATTCTAAAATTTTTTATTTAAATTTAAAAAAACTTATTTGATCTAAAAACTGATAATGGAATTCTAAATTATTATTTTCAAATCTAAAAATTACAATTTCAATATTTTTTTAAAAATGAGTCTAAAAATTGGCAATTTTATTTTAAATATTTTTATTTGAACTTCAAATTTGATATTTGAATTTTGAAGTTTAAAATTTAAATTTTAAGAAATTATTTCACTTGAAAGTTGAAATTTGAATTCCAAATTATTATTTTGAATTTTGAATTTTTAATATTTCAATTCAGAAAATTATTAATTGAGTCTTAAAATGGAAATTTTAATTTTGAATATTATTATTTGACTCTGAAAATTAACATTTCAATTCTGAAATTTGTTATTTAACTTCAAAAAACTTATTTGATCTAA
>Ga0116231_10007064_pt1 | contig 20880 bp, 19 predicted proteins | sample S1TSphgellanicum_2_FD_89695 | JGI IMG/M metagenome (GOLD analysis project Ga0116231, IMG submission 89695) | Host-associated microbial communities from peat moss isolated from Minnesota, USA - S1T2_Fd - Sphagnum magellanicum MG | ecosystem: Host-associated > Plants > Peat moss > Unclassified...
AACTTGTGGGTTGATCTTCTGGGTGGTGGCGCTGTTGGTGCTGCTGCAGGAATATTGTCGACGATCCCGCCGCATCGACGCGGACCGAGTTCTGTGAATGCTTGAGCACTACGCCGGCTGCTGCTGTTGCTGCTGTGCGGCGTCGTGTTGTGGATCGATCTGCGCGGTGGTTGTGCTTCTGCTGCAGCATGCAGATCACGGCCCCCCATAGCTGCTGTTTCCTTCCGTCCCGATGATAATACTCCTGACTCGCGATGTTGGGGAGTCATGATTTCTCGATTTCGATAATACTCCCTGCACGCTCGTTTGTACAAGTACTACTGCAATTCAATTTTGCAGAAACTTGTTATTATCTGAGCAAAACAGGGCCCAAAAAAAACAGAAAACAGAAAAACACAGAGAGAATGCACACTGAGAGGTCTACACAGAGAGAATGAAGAGAGAGACATACACACAGAGACAGAATGAGAGGGAGGTGTGCACAGAGAGATGAGAGCTCCGGAAGCAGTCGAACTAAAGAACTCGTGTGCATCATTTAAGAACAAGTGTGGAGAATGAATATTTACCTCAAGTTGCAGCAGCCGGAGATTTGGCAAGAGTTGAAGAAGTGCGAATGACAAGGAGGAGGAGAAGAAGAAGCTCGCTCCAAACTTGAACTGCGAGGAGGAGGAGAAGAGAGCGAGCTCGCTGCAAGTGTGCGGGTGGTGGAAAGGGCGGATATTTGGAGAACGCAAAGCTCGGTCTATATAAAGCCTGCCCTTCTCAAGGAGTCGGCTCTCCCTTCTCCCTTCCTGCCCCTGTCTGTCTCGGGCACCTAGAATGGACCGGGACCAATCTCTGGCAGGAGTTCTTCTCAGATCCTTTACAGTTGTGGGATCACAGGTCAGAGAAGGTAAGCAGAAACCACTGCTGCCCATTGGTGCCACATTTCTCTTTTGATGCAATAAATTCATGGATTTCTCTTGGTTTATGTGTTTTGATTTCCCAGTCTGCACCTTCCGATGTACAGCCTATCAACAGAATTTGAATTTCTTGTTGTAGTTGAATGTAAGGTGTCCTGATTTCAAACATAAGAAGAGACAAGATGCACTTTGGCTTGGCAGCAATTGAATCTGTTGTGGGTAGAAGCAGAGCTGGCTATGATGGCACCAGGGATTGTGCAATCAGACACATTTGCTTGGAATTGGAGGTTAGCAAGGGCTGTCAAAGCTGGGCAAAATGAGAAGACAATTGAGCTTTTTCAAGAAATGCAACAGGGCATGATTCCTGACACATTCACTTTTGTTTGTGTGCTCACTTCATATGCTTGTATAAAAGCACTTGAAGCTGGCAGAAACATCCATACAAAAGTTTTACAAAGTGGCTGTGAGTCAACTGTCTGTGGGCAATAGCATCATTGACATGTACACAAAATGTGGAAGCATCGAGGATGCACAGATAGTGTTCAACAGGATGTCTGCACACAATGTCGTCTCTTGGAGTGCCATGATTTTGGGACATGTGAAATGTGGACAAGGGCAGCAAATGCAATGGGAAGGGTCCACCCATGTTACTTTATTGGGGTTCTAAATGCATGTGCCAGTATCATGGCACTAGAAGAGGGCAGGCATGTTCATGAACAGATTGTTCAATGTGGTTTTGAGTCTGATGTCATTGTGGGCAGCCTTATTGACATGTATGCCAAATGTGGTAGTATAGACCATGCTCAGAGTCCATTCAACCGGATGCCAACATGCAATGTTGTCTCTTGAAATGTCATTATCCTGGGGCATGTGAAATGAGGGCAAGGGCAGAAGGCATTGGAACTTTTTCAGCATATGCGGCAGGCAGGAGTAGAGCCAAACAATCTCACTTTTGTGGGGGTTCTGAATGCATGTGCCAGTTCAATGGCACTTGAAGAGGGTAGGCATGCTCATGATCAGATCATTCAAAGTGGTTTTGAGTCTGATGTCTTTGTGCGCAATAGCCTGGTTAACATGTATGGTAAATGTTGGTGCATAGAGGATGCATTGAGAGTTTTTTACAGGATGCCCATATGTGATGTGATCTCTTGGAACACCATGCTTTGGGGCTATGCAATGCATGGGTATACTGAAGAAGCTCATGGACATCTTGAGCAGATGTGTGAAAAAGGTGTAGAGATTAGTCACATCAATTTTGTTTCTCTTCTATCAGCTTGTAGCCATGCAGGGCCCAGTAGATGAAGGCCTGCACTATTTTCATATAATGAGTTCATGTTTTAGTATTTTTGCAACAGTGGAACACTATGCCTGCATGGTTGATCTTCTAGGCTGTGTTGGCCATCTACAGGAGGCAGAGCATTTGATCATGACAATGTCCTGTGAGCCAAATACAGTTGTGTGGATGGCCTTGCTTGGTGCTTGCAAAAGCCATGGTAATGTGGAGATGGGTGAATGTGTTGCAAAACAAGCTATGCAAATTGGACCTGGAAATGCCTTCTATAGGAGACAACAAGTGTCTGATCCTAAAATGCCCTGTGAACCAAATGCAGTTGTGTGGATGGTCTTGCTTGGTGCATGCAGAAGCCATCATAATGTGGAGAGTGGTGAACATGTTGCAAAACAAGCTTTGGTGGGTGGTGGGCTTCTTTCATTGTCCAAGGGCAGAATGTGTGAGCGTTATGAATTTGATGATGTTTGCAAAGTTGCCTCTGAACTTACTGGTTGTCTTCTCCCAACTGTAAGATGATTTGTCCACATCTGTTTGGCTATAGATTGGCTGTATTGTGTCATGTCTGTTCTACTGCCAGGTTTCTGCCTCGCTGTTACTCCTGGAGTTACTTTTATGCACTAGAGTCAACTTCTAACATATTTCAGCATTGCAGGTAATTTTGCTTTTGATGACAGTTGGAAGGAGCTATCACCACTAGGGACACTTGGAGGGCCAAGGCTTGTCTCTTCACTCTCTGTACCTCTCTGATGGTAAGTTTGAATGCTAGGTTTTACACACATCTCAACCAGTGCATATCTGAGACATGTTTTTCTTGTGGACTGGAAGCTATGTATTGTTTTCACATTTTTGGATATTCTTGGTTGCAGACCGCTGCAGACTGTTACAAGACACTAACCTCAAGTATCTATTGGTTCAGTATCTTTGGTTCCACTTGGTGCTTTATCTCAGTGCTCACTGGACAATGAAAAGTTTGGCTATTTAGTGATACACTGACAGTTGCTCAAGTCAATCTAGCATGAGCTCACAAGTTTGTTTTCTACAATGAGTGGTGTTTCCTGAACACAAACTTTAGCTCTGTTTCTTCTGTAAAGGTTGACTCTGCTCTTGTCTGAGAAATCTGATAATTGTGTCAAGGTTTCTGTTGCTGGAAGCAGGAACCCATCTTGAGAGGAGATCTGTGTAACCTTGTATTGCAGTGTTATTGCTGAATTCAGTGATTCTGGATTTCACGTTGCAGGATATGAGCAGAGGAGAAGTGAAGGAAGGAAATTGATTCCTTGGCCTACTACAAAGAATGAATCAAGGCATGGCCATATGACACCTCCAAGGAAGCTGTACAGTGACTTTATGAATTGGCAGGAAAGGACGAATCAGCACAACTGCATAATATCATGTGCTATCAAACACCCAATGAGTATAAGCATATGATGGGCATTGACATCCACATTCGCCAAAATCCCAACACTATGCATATACTGAAGAAGAAATCAAACAAGGTCATTTTTCTGCTCCAATTGGTTCCTTGTTGCTTCAGCTGGCAAGTCAGATGTAACAGTTTTTCACTAAGTTAACAATCCACATGCTCCATTTCATGAGTACTTGTGATCAGAGAATCAAACCAGTGGTGGTGCAGTTGTTTGAGGACTCAATCAGAAGCTGATGTAGTTGTTCCAATCTTCAGCTTATAGGCTATTTTGTTTGGAAAAGAAAGGCATTAATTTCTAGACTATGCAACAGAGGGATATATTCAATTCAAATATCCTGGTAAGTTTGGGAGTTTCAGATATTTGCCCAGAGAGTTGTTTTTCCTCATTCATAGCTTTGATTCAATCTCAAATTGAAGCTTTCTACTTCCATGCTTTGTAACGCAACAACCTTTAAACCAATTATCCTAGTCCATGTCACTAGTTTAAGTCTCCTTTCTGAAAGATGCTAATATATCCAACTTGCATGGGTTGCAGGTTTCTTGGATGAGACATGCAGGTTTCAATAGATGAGACTAGCAAGGAAGAGCATGCACATATCTTTCAGGCAGGTACCAAACCATGCTTGTCCCTCTTTACTCACTGCATTGATCTGCAGCAGGCATTGTACACTAATTGTTCTTATTCTCCAGTAATCAATGATAGATCTTATGTTTTGCAAATCATAGGCATCCAACAGCAATAATCTAGCGGCTGTAGTTATCTTTCATTGTCTTCCTGATCTCAGAAGCTAGATATGTTATGGAGCAAATTATTCAAAGTGGTCGCAAGTCTGATGTCTTTGTGTGGACTAGCTTGGTTGACATGCAGGTGAAATGTGGGAGCATAGCCAATTGATATCAATTTTTGTTTGTCTTCTTCTGTCAGCTCACAACCATCTAGGTTTGGTGGTGAAGGCAGTGTTATGTCTCAACAATCAGACTCCATGAATTTTGCAAAATTGGAACATTACACCTGCATGGTGGACCTTCTTGGCCGTGCTGGTCATCCATAGGAGGCAGAGAGGGGAGCAAGCAGTGTTTATGCATGTGGCTGAGGAGGGCCTACTGAAATTTGATGAACCAAAACCAGCAGCTTCGCATGATCCAAATCTCTCCAGAATGGGATGAGTTCAGGTCCTGAAGCTTTAAATCAAACAATAGGAACATTGGTAAATTGTCACTGAATCTTCTGCCCCATCAACATGCAATCAGAATCTGTTTCATCTAGTGCCTTTATGCCTTCATGCAATCTTTTACTGGATAGACCTTTTTTCTACTTACTATCTTTCTTCACCATAAATTACCAAGCAGTCAGGCTGGTACTCATGTCCTTACGACCTAGGTTTGATGGCACCCAAATCTCCACATTGTTTGATAGTTAGTCATAGTTTATTTTGGCAATGCAGAGTTTGCTGATTCCTTTGATAAAATAGTTGCACAATTTTCTTCATCAGTCGGAACACACATGAGAGGGATAATATTATTAGCACTAAAATCAAATTGACATTTATAATTCTGAAGGTCAGAGCTTCGGATTATTTTTTGGGGGGCAGGGAGATGAAGGATATGTCAGTGGATATGCAGAGGATATCACCATGTCAAACATTTCCAACAAGTCTTGCCACAACTGAGTATGTCCTAGTATTCACACAGGTTCTCAGGAATTATAGAGTGCTCAAGTTGTTTGTTGCTGAACTCAGTCAGCTCAGAAGCAATAGAAATCCAATAGAATATTTAGGATCATTAGAATGTAGATATGTCTTGCTTTGTCCAAGCTGCCACAACCCCATTTGAACACACATACATTCTCACAAACCTTGAACCAGCTCTGATCTGTGCAATGTATATAAATCCAATCAATGTGAAGGTGGAGGTTCACTGATGTCAGGGAACAACCACCATCTTCAAAGTGATGAAAGGGATTGGCATCCCTCACCATGATGGCTCTCCCAACTATCTTTGAAATGAGCTTCATGGAAGTGTGGCAATCTTTGCAAACCCACAGATTTTTTGGTATTCAAAGAGGAGTACCAGGAGCTGTGTTGATGAGCCCAAATGCAATAGCCAGTTTCTCACAATGGTGACACAAATTAAAACTTTTCCTCTTCTTCCACATCATCCAGAATAAATTATGTGCAAGGCACATACCCTGCATCATGCATGAGCCCTGCAGTTCGGCATGAATTTCAATCATCTAGGGGTGGTCTTGATCCTCCACTACAAACATATGCACCTCATATTTCACTTCAATCCAGGTGCAACCTGGCATGTTTCTTTGCACCTTTTTCCTTTCTCTGCCATTCAATATTCTCACAGAGATGCCTGTTGCCAGCAGCGGCATAGATGTTTGACAGCAGTACATAACCAGCAACACTTTCAGGCTCCATTGCAAGAATTTCTTTGGCAATGCATTCTGCCATCTCCACGTTACCATGAATTCTGCAACCATCGAGCAAAGCCATCCAAGCAGCCACCTGTGGTTTACAGGGGATTGCCATGACCATATGCTCTGCCTCCTGTAGATGGCCAGCATGGCCAAGAAGGTCAACCATACAGGTGTAATGTTCCAATTTTGCAGGAATAATATAGTGTCTGATCATTGAAGCATACAAGTGCATGCCTTCATCCACCAGACCTGCATGGCTACAGCTGACAGAAGACAAATAAAAGTGATACCATCTGGCTGTACACCTTCTTCACACATCCATTCAAAATGTTTAAGAGCTTCCCTACCATGCCCATGCATGGCACATCCTCCAAGTATGGCATTCCAGGTCAACACATTTCAAGATGGCATCTTATTGAACAATCTGAAAGCATCCTCAAGGCTCCCACATTTTGCATACATATCAACCAAGCTACTCCCCACAAAGACATCTGACTCCAAACCACTTTGAACAATGTGCTGATGAACACACCTGCCCTCTTTGAACAGAGCCACACTGGCACACACAGCCACACCAGCACACACATTCAGCACCCCCACAAAAGTAACAGAGTCTGGTTGCACACCCTCCTGTTGCATTTGCCGAAATAGTTCTAGTGCCTTCTGCCCTTGCTGGCATTTCACATGTCCCAATATCACAGCACTCCAAGTGACCACATTCCGAGATGGCATCTTGTTGAACACACTCCCAGCATCCTCAATACTCCCACATTTTGCATACATGTCCACCATGCTACTCCCCACAAAGACATCAGACTCCAAACCACTTTCAATGATCTGCTGATGAACACACCTGCCCTCTTCAAGTGCAATCATGCTCACACATGCATTAATCACCCCCACAAAAGTAACAGTGTTTGGCTGCAAACCTTCCTGTTGCATTTGTCAAAATGGTTCTAGTGCCTTCTGTCCTTGCCTGCATTTCACATGACCCAATATGATGGTATTCCAATTGACCAGATCTCAAGATCGCATCTTGTTGAACATTTTCCAAGTATCCTCAACACTCCCACATTTTGCATACATGTCAATGAAGCTACACCCCACAAAGACCTCAGACTCCAAACCACTTCGAACAATGTGGTGATGAACACACCTGCCCTCTTCAAGTGCAATCACATTGGCACATGCATTCAGCACCCCCACAAAAGTAAGAGTTTTCACTCCCAGGATCCTCAATGCTCCCACATTTTGCATACATGTCAACCAAGCTACTCACCACAAAAACATCAGACTTGCAACTACTTTGAATGAGCTGTTCATGAACAAGCCTAACGTCTTCAAGTCTTCCTAAACCAGCCCATGCCTTAATCACCTGAACAAAAGTGAATTTGTTAGGAGCCATTCCTTCTTATTGCATTTGCTGGAAAAGCTGCATTCCCTTCTCTAGTTGCCCAGCCTTAGATACTTTGTAAGCTTCCGATTCCATGCAAAAGAGTGCAATTGCACTTTGCCTGGTGCCAGTGCAGCCATCTCTGCTGCCACCCATGGCAGGTTTTGTCAGTCATTAAGCCAGACTGCTTCCCCTGTCTTCTTCTGTTTGAAATCTGGGTACTGTTCATTTGTGTACAACAAACATCCAGGTCCAGCTGATCAGCCATGCATTCTCCACATCCCAGGCACAAATGCTATCATAAGAACAGAGAAAGCTGCACTGGCCTTCTCCAGCATTAGCATATTGCATCTACGTACCTTCTCCAGTCACCATTTCTCTCTCTCTGACCTACAGTGAAGACAGCAGAAAAAATTCATTTCAAATCATATAGTTTGATCACATAGAAGGAAAACAAGAGGTTCTGCATCTTACACAAAAGGTATCCAATTTTTCAATTTGCTTCCGACAATTTCGATGTCAAAATCTTTCGGCAAGTAACCCAACCACACGTACTGTGAGAAGAAGAAATCAGTAGACAGACACACAGAGAGTAATAACACAAGAAAGCTTACAATTGTCGTGATCTCTGAGTGCCGCCTCTGCTTCTATCCCGTGTGCTCTTGGAAGAAGTGCGATGTACTGCAAAAGTTGTTGATGGGTAAAGTGGAATTGCGGGTTCACACAGACTACTCAGATCCTTGTCTCATCTTAGTGATGATCATCACAAATACATGAAGGGCAGCTGCTTGTACTGAAAATAGACTCTGAGAATGGACATTCTCTCTGTCTGAGAGTTGCATTTGCATTCAGAGTTGAATTAGGATTTTGACTGTTGTATCGACATTTACTTTGCAAGTATGGTTCATGTTATCTACCATACAATAATACCTTGCTGGAAACAGGTTGATGAAAATTGTGCTTGCTTTAGGTGACATGGTAGACAGCTAGTGAATGGATGTGCAGGGAAAGAAGCCCTTGGGAAAAAAGAAAACGGGAAAGGAGATTTTTCTGTGTTAGTTGATGAAGTTGCAGCTGGTCATCTCGCATTCAGGAACCTCAGCTACAGAGTTGCCATTCAGTCCCCATTCGTCCTCTTGGTTTCTTCAAAGAACTTTGTGCATGAGTGCTACATGAACTATTGCAACAACACTCTTCAATTGGGTGTTGTTTTGTATTCTTGATGCTGGGCTAGCCTATCTCTATTAGCAACGACTGTAACTCTCATGGACATAGATGGGTAGATTGCTGCACCCTTGAAGATTCTGTATGTTGGAATTGTTAGCCTCTTATCATAGTGAATTGCTGTGGGTGAAGAAGACCACATCTCAACAATTGAGGAATTCAGGTCCTTTTGGGCTTTGAACATCAGCTTGAACATGGCCTTTCTGCTTGAGGTCTTGGTGTTTGTTACTCAGGTTTGATTGTTTTGGCTTGTATATGTCCTAGTTTCAAGTTCCCATGTTCCTTTGAGATGGCAAGTTGTTGGATCTCTTGGGTTTTTAGTAAGGATTTCTTACCAAAGTGTATCAACTTAATTATTCATAGTGAACTTGGTTATGCAAATGAGATTAAAGCAAGCTACCAAGGTTGTTATAATTATAGTCACAACTTACGGCAAATGGGATAATCTTGTCTCCAATTAAATGGTGCATATATTAACATTGTTAACAAATGAAACTCAAAACAATGCAAATCAATATGTTGTAATATGGACCTAAAATAATTCAAGTCATTTTTCAATCTTCGATTTCCAAGATGATAAATGTTTTCATTGACTTGTTATAAATCGATTATGTAATGGATGCAATTGACTTTGTAAGGTGTCCATGTATGGTGGGCATGGATGAGCTATTGACAATTGAAAACCAAAATGTGTGGTCTTATAATCTCCAACTTTTAATTGATTCAGGTATTTCATAATAAGTTGAGGTGTATTATGGGACAATGCCAAGACATCCATTTAAAACTTTACCTCCATGAAGATCTAAAATCCATATGGTGTTGAAATAGGAACTTTTTAAAAGCAAATATTGGAAGATACAAGGGCTATTTGGAGGATGTTTCAAAGATGTTTAGATGATACCTATTCTTTTATTCCTTGACCAACCTTAAATCTATGAGTATTTACTCTAAACTCATGTTTGTAAGTTCCCACCATTTCACAATTCTTTCTAATAGGAACATTTGGCACATGAAGACATTTGAATGTAGGTGTGAAAGATGCAAACACATTGTACTTTAGTGCATCCTTCAAGTTTTCCAACATTGTATGAGAACACACCCTACTATTTTCATGCAACATTGGGCATGAATGTGAAAACACATTTATTTTTTACAATAATCCTTTGACACAAGGAGAGTGGAGAATTTTTTGAATTGACATTCTAATGAGTTGCATAATCAAATAAGGTATGGGTCCATGTGCATCCTTTTGATGCCCATATGTGGGAGAGAGTGCTATGTTATCTAGCCTTTACATGGGACCTTGCCTGACACACCAAGTTCGGGATACCTTCTCCACCTTACAATTGTGACCAATAACCACCTTTGTAAAAATGAACTAAAGTATCTTGAAATTGGGTTTAAAAATACTTCTGAAACAATCACCTTATGTAGATGTATTATAGTTCTATCTATTTTTTAATATTTTATTTGAAATCTAGTAATTTATAGTTATGAATGGATGAAGTATTTGAGGGGGAAGGGGATATCATGGCAGTAAATGGGTTGAAAATTGACAAAAAAATATAAAATTCTAACATTAATGATATAACATTGTGTTATCCTTTCTTGAAACCTAATGTAATGATATTATACTTGAAGGTATATTTTCTCAATATGATTAAGAACTTTAAATTATTTATTTGACACATTTAATACCACTAACGTAAGATCCTTTAAGCGATCTCTATTTTACCTTAACTTAAGACCTTTAATCAACCTCTTTGCAACCTAATCCTGCCATCCCAAGTATATCTCCCTAAGTTCAATTCTTTTTGTCCCAAGCCATCCTAGATTCAAATCTTTTGCATTTGAAATTTTGCTGACTTTGCAAATACCCCGCACATCAACTAATGACCACTAACTCATCATTCATTAATTGAAAATGTCCTCAGTTTGATTCATTTATGTTGGTTAATAATTTAGAATGTTCAAAAAAGTCACATTTATAAAACCAATACTTATTAAGGTAAATTCCATCAACTCTTATTTATGATATTGTTACAGAAGCATTCAATTAATGATTGTTGACATCCATTCATCCACTGCAATTTATTTATAAATAACAATTCTTGCAATAGACCAGGTCAAAAATCATTGACCCTACTAGTTTGTTTTTTGCACTCACTTGGTTTCTAGCACACCTAAATTATAAGTTATAAGGGTGTTAAATTTCCATGTCTTTCCATTAAAAGACCAAGAAAAGAAGGAATTTGAATGGATTAAATATGCAAGAACCAATAAGCTTGTCAAATTCTAATTACCATTCAAGAGAGTGTGCCATTTGGTCAAGTGGTGACCATCCATAAGAATATTTAGCCAGATTTTTGCCACATTCAAAATATGAAAGTAGAAAAATCTTAAGCACCCTTTCAAGTTGTAAGTAGTTGTGAAAATTTTTGGCTATTTTAAAGATTTTTTAATCTTTTTTTGGCCATTTTTTTTTCAAAAGACAGAGAATTTATGACAGAATATTCTTTTTTTCCAAAAACAAATTCACAAAATAGCGAAAATTTGCTGAAAAAAAATCAGTGGCCGAATTCATTTGATTGAATAAATGTTTTTGTGAATTTTGCAAAATTTGTGCCTTTACTCTCTATTGGTAGCAATGTACAAGGTTGTAACTTGGAACCAGTATTAAGGGTCGCACCTGGTATCATCACTATTATCAAGGACACTACTCAGGGCCATTTTAGATGAAGGTCCAAGGTGCATGGTCCAATGAAATAGAGCAATCCTATTGGATGAGAGCCATAAATTGGACCCCTGACCTTTATACAATGGTCCAGGACCCAAAAGTGGCAAATTGAGATGCTAAATCTACATGGCACCATTTTGGAAGGAAAATCAATTGGTTCAGACCCAAAAACAAAGAGCTAAAAAAGAGGGCTCATGAATTGAAGAACCCAGATGCAAGCTAGGGTCCAAGGCAATGGTCCAACTCAAGGATCCAATTTGCTTCAAATGAGTCCAAATTGGTTCCTAGTAATTTGGACACTGCACCCCCATCTAAAGTGGGTCTTAATTGTATCAACAGTAGTATCCAGGACACAATTTTTGCCAAAAGGCAACTAGAAATTAGGGCCAGCGAATGACATGAAGGGAAAATCATGATTAGGTCGCCGAAGCCAGCATCTCCATAGATGCTCAATTGCAAATGACATCCACCATCCAATAATGAGTCCTCACCTCCACCGTAGATGAGAAATGTTTGAGAAGCCAGATTCAGCATCTCCGGAGATCTTCATTCGTGTAAACCCTCTCGTTCCTTCTCCATTTCGCCACCTCTCTTGCCTTCTCTTATGTAGCATTTGTCCCCTCTTCTCCCTTCTCTCAACCTCATTTTGCCATCTCTCTTGAAAGCTTCAATCAAGTATTCATCGCCTTCCTGATATATTTGTGGTAGAAGTTCGTCACCTCTTTGATCATTTCACACTAGAGTTGCCACCTTGGGATAATCTTTGATTCATTAGGGTTTAAAGTTATTGCTTGATGATCCTTGGTCTTGCAAACTCATGATTTTCACACTGGAGTCTGGGTGGATGCCAGTTATCCTCTTTGGAGTTGCAAAGTTTGCACGAGGACTTGACAAATTAAAGTTTAGAGCATTCCCTTTATGTTCATTTTTGTTAGACCAATTGTCGATCTTTTTGGAAGGGTTTTTTCACCTTCAATTTCAATGACATTTCATTGTCCAAGTGTTTTATGTCTTTCTTCTTTCATGTTTTTTGTGTTTTTTGTTGAATATTGTGTGCATTATGTGCATTGTGCACTTTGAAGCTTGAGCGTTGAACGCATCAAGTGTTTTCATATGTGTGTCAGTGTCCACTATCTAATGTTTATTATTGGGCCTTGAGGTGTGTTGTGCGCATTGTGATTCTTTCATAAGTTGTGAAAGTTGCAAAGTCAAGACTTCAACAATGGACCTCAAGCTTCAAGGTTCATCATTCATTGTGTTCATCATTTCTTTCTTGAAATCTTTGGCTTGTGGTTTGACACTCTCACATTTTTTTGGGGTAAACTTTCTCATTAGGGTTTAAGGGTTAGTAGATTCTTGAATTAGAGCCTTGAACCTTAATTGTCATGTTCTTTTTCATTGTTACAAATTGTGATCGTTGAAAATCTGGAGCCATGTCACCTCATCCCAAATCCTTATGTCGTTTAGTCCCTTTGCAATTCTCTCTATATGTCAAAATCATATGTTTGCAACTTGTGTCTAGTCATCGATAATTGCCTAATCCTTTTGCGTCAATAGTAGCAATTCATGGTGTCACCTTATTTTCAATCTTGATTCCTTTTGTGTTGATAATCACAATGTCAACTTGAATCATGATTCCCTTTGTAACCTATCTATCAAATCTTTTTTTTGTTGGATTCTTGACATTGGTTTTTCATGTCAAAATTCACAACAAAATTACAACCCCCTAAAAATTTTGAATACACTTTTTTTTTTGGAGCCAAAATCCTTCAAGGGGATGTTGCTTTTATTAGCTCTTCTATTGGTCCTCTTGCCATTGAACATGAATAAACTTCTATTCTTGCCATTGAACTTGATTATGTGGTTTTGGACCCTATTGCTACAAAAAGGGACATTAAACTATCAAAAAAAGAAAGAAGGCATATGAATTTAACATGCATTTTTAGGATACATGGCCAATGTAACTTCCATGGGCAAAAAGTTTGCTTGGGGGCTAATGGCAAGGTTGTTTAGGTTTGGTGCAAAATATGCACCCAAATTGGGGGGAGAAATAAACTAATGGTTCTTAAAATTGATTATCTATGGAAACATGTTGGATGTTGCAAAGCCTTAATATCTATGGTAAGTGTTAAGGTAAGGGAACATTATTTCTTGAAAACCAATGCACATGCTACAAATGAAAAACTATATTTTGTTAAAGGTCTTGAAACCATGTTGCAACAAGTTGTTGAAGGTGTAAAACTAATGGGTGTGAAGAAAAAAATAATGCAGTTTGCATTGTTGTTTCATTTGTTGAATCGAAGATGCTTAATGAATAAATACAATCATAACAACACATCTTGGGTTTAAAACTGGTTAATAAAATGATTATTATTTTCTTTTATTACAATTGTAACTACAAGTTCATGTTAATGACTATGTAGTTGTAAATGACATTGTGGTGCCATGTGGTATTATGATTTTGCAATTATAATTGATATCATGAGTTGATGGTTTTTACACAAATATCAAATTTTCAAAAATGTATTTCTAACGTATTTTTAATCATCCAAAATTAAGTAATAACAAAATTCCATTTATTCTTGCAACTTTTGATGAATAATGACAACTTATGGTCATGTGATGTTGATGTGGCATGCCACGTGGCAATGAGGTTGACAAGTAATCACAACACCTCATGACTTGTGACATTAACTTCACAATATGATTCATGTCATTGATTTGATGAATTAATCTTATTTATTAATTAATTAAAAATATTGTTATCCTTTGCAATTAAGAATGACTCAATCTTCCATGTGATGATGACATGGAGTGCCATTAAACAACAAGGTGTCACAAATTTTCATGACAATCCATGATTTTTTGTGACATCATAAGTTTTTGTGCATTTTGAATTATGGCACCAATATTTGTCATTACATGCCATAATGTTTTGTGTACCATGAGGTTTTTGAAGTCATGAATTCACATGCATTTGTATGTGTACTAAACAATCTATTATTAACTATAATGATGACTACAATATAATTAATAGTTGTTTTGACACATAACTCTTTGACTTTTTAACTACTTACCACATTAACTTAAGTTAACATACCTATTAAATTAACCTATGTATGTAGGCTATTAAGTAAAAACCTATTTTGTAATATAGGCTACCTTGTAAGTTACTTAACTAAACATAAGAAATTTATTCCATTTAGTATGTTTAAATATACGTACAATATGTTATTTTACTAATAGGTTAACCTAGGTAGGCTTGCCTAGGTTCCTAACTTTTAAGTTTTTTGCCAAATCAACTTAGGGAACCTCATTATAAGATATTTTATCAAGTGTTTACAAACTTAACTTACACCTATACCTCCCTAGGTTGACTTCATCTTAAATCAACCTAGGGAGGTATAAATGTAGGCTAAGTTGTTAGGTGGTAGGTAGGTTGACCTAAGTCAACTTAAAGTGGCAAAAGTTAATTCAAGGTTAAAAATTTTAAGCTTTATAATTTTGTGTTAAATATAATCAATATAAAAAAATGTGGTAGTGCAATGGATGAAAACTTGAACCCCAAAATGAAGGTGAGGGATTCAAATCTTCACTCTTACAACCTATATATGATACCTAGGCCACTTGGCTTAAATTAGGTAGGCTAATCTAGGCTTCTTGGGTTAGAAGTCCAATGTTTGTTTTTAATATAAACCACTTAACCTAGGTTAAATAGCCTAGGTTGCCTAACATAAATAATTAACCTAACTAGGTTAAGTTAGGTTGATTTTTGGCTAAGGGCTAGGTTGCCTAGCCTAATTAGGTTATGCTAGGTTGACTTTTGGCTATGCTAACTACATGGGCTAGACTAAAAATCAATTTAGTCATGTGCAATGATTCATAATGTGTTTATAGATTTTTGACACATGTCATCCATCCATCAAGGCATGTTTTGTCACATTTAGTTGAAAAAACGACTAAATTGAAATGGCATGCACTTTATTCATCATCCCAAGGTTAATGATGACATGGAATTTCATTATTATAAGAAAATTTTAAAATTGTAATAGTTTAAATGACTGGGTTTTGCAACTGAACATCCTTTGAAACTAAATGGTTAAAACAACATGGGTTTAACAACTCATTAATCACTAGTCACATATGTCCCTTCTGATTAGTATGTAGTTGTAAAAGTTAATTGCGAAACCCAAAATGTGTTGTTGTGAATGCAAAATTTATTTTTATAATTCAACGTTTTTAATAATCCCATGAAACATTAATTTGATAGAACATGGTTGGAAATGGCATATTGTTTATGTGAACAAACTTGAAAAAAAATTACACCGGTTTCCATAATTAATGTTAATACCAAATTAATGTTAGTTCCCATTTAATGTTATTAACATTAATGAAGGAATGGGGGATCTTGGGACGAGAAGGCAGCTGTACTGCTACAGCTCGCTGTAAGGGTAAGTACCGATCCTAGGGAAGTACTGATCACAAAATAATTACTAAGGAAAGATCATTTGGCAACCAAATACAATTTTCTCTTATTAACATTAATTAGGTATCGATTTAAATAATGTTATTAACATTATTTAGATTACACATGTATTAATGTTAACGCTTTATTAAGGTTATTAATATTAATAACGGAAAGCGATGTGTAAAAACATTGTTCGCAAATAATGTGAGTAACATTAATTACGGAAACCGGTGTAGTTGTTGTGGCTAGTGCAAGTTTCCTTTCTCTTAGTGCAAATGAAGTTACTATGGTTGATAATCAGTCTTGAATTTTTATTCAAGTGTATGTGATGTAGGCATGGAATCAAGTGCCTCTCATTTTGACACTTCAATGTGTATAGAAAGCAAAATTGCAAATAATTTTACTCTTGTGATTACTTAATCCCTCATGCAACAAGAGAAACTAACTTAGGAAGAGACAATTGAACATTTTATTTGTTTTAATGCAAATGGTGCATCTTTTTTTTAGAGTTGTTGCACTATAGTGATAACACAATTGAAGGAAAAATATTTTCCTTACATGATAGGGCAACATTGCATGGTCCATAGGACAAAATTGGATGTCCAAGCTTTGTCGAATCTTCCAATGGTGGCTAAATTGGAAGAGCTTTTGCAATTTTTGTATTCTTACTTTTCTGGTTCCCCTAAGTGACACTTGGAGTTCACTAAGCTTGCTAAGATTATGGAAACAAGGGAGCTCAAGATTCTATAAAATGTGAAAATTCATTGGATATCAATGTTGAAGCCATTGAAATGTGTGTGGGCAGAATATAAAACTTTGATTTTAAAGATGGCATTATGACAATGCTTCAATTGCTCAAATGAGGTTGAATCTTGACCTCCATTATGATGTTCACACATTGTTGGATATATTTTGTTTGCTACCATTTTTGAAGGTAGTCAATGCTTTGATAAAATTTGCCAAGGGGAAGGATGTGTTCAATATGTAACATTGTTGTAATCGTGAAGATTTGTTAAGTTGATATTTTCATGATGTATTCTAATCTTGCCACCTTTTACAATGTGAGCATTTTTAGTTATTTTGTGATGTGGTTGAAACAATTATTCCACCATCATTCAGGATTAGGATATTGGTTTAAACAATGGTTTAGAATTTTTTTCCTTTTAGATGGTTCATCATAGTTATTAAGCTCATATTTACAATGTAGTTACTAGTATTAACCAAACCATTTACAAAAATATTTTGTTGACCTCCATTGGGCAAGTGAAAGCCCAATGTTCTATTGCAACTAATATGGTTGTGATATAATTGGATTGACATTTTGTAAATTCTAAGTTGATGAATGTTTTTGGCATTGTATCCATAGTTCTAAATGGAGCTTTTTGTTGATTTTGTTTTTTTCTTCTATTTTGCGACCATCAAAAAACATTATTGTGAAACAAAGAAGGTGAGACCTTCATTTTTATAAGTTGCAAAACCTTTGAATGCCAACATTGTGGATTTGTAGGCAAGCATATTTAAGCTTATGATGAAATCACAAGCACTGAAGGCTATGGGTGAACCTTTTGACAAGAATCGAGTTATTAAAATGTGGGTTACAATTAACACTAATATTTTGTTAACCAAATGGTTAAGTGAATTCTTGAAGTTGGCAAAAATTGTTATGGTGTCAATTTTTGGATCTATGGAAAATGAATGCATTTTTTCAATGTTTGCCTTCATGAAAGACAAACTACACAATAGGTTGGGACTTAATTTAGACACAATTTTTTGGATGTTTCCACAAGAGTTTTATACATAAAAAAACCTCCCTTATCAGGATGCAATCACAACATGGAATGATTAGAAAGTTTGGATTAATTTACCATTTGAAAGGTTCAATTATTTTTTATCTAGGTGTTTATGTTTCCATGATTTAAACAAGTTTGGTGAAGATATTTATTTGTTTATGAGTTTTATTGACATTTGGATGTGGTGGTCGGGACTTTGAGTTATAATGGGCAAAGTCTAGTTTCAAATTAAGGTTCAACTCCCCTTCAAATTCTAAATTTTGGGTGAATTCACACTATAGGTGAACCACTTTTGTTTAAAAAAGGTGATGTATAACAAGTATTATAGTATGTAGTAAGTTAAAATCTTGATGGCATCCTTTGGTTATCTTAAACATAAGTAAAAAACTTAAAGATTTGTACAACATTTTTGAATTCAAAGTTAATTTTCATCTAACAATTAAATGAGGGGGATTGGATAAAATCAATGTACATAGAATATATAACTTATAGTTTTATAACAACCATAAAGCTTCATGTTTCTAATTCATGAAACATTACCAAACAAAAGAAAATTGATTACCGCTTTGAATTTCCTACTATATAATCTTTTCTAAATGCTAGGTGCATTTATTTTGAAAACAAAATGGAACAAAATTTTGTTTAGGCTTTTTGGTGGGTGCCAATTGCACCTACCTTGGAAAAAAAAATGGGAACCGCATTTTACCATAAAATTTTGTGTTGGTGTAAATTGCATTTACCTTAAAAAAAGAAAAACAACCACTTTGCAACTATTTTGAAAAAGTGGAGGTTGCCAAAAAAATGATCCAGCAAGTGGCTTCCTTGTTGGGAAGCCACATGCCCCTCTATGAAATTTACATAAAAAGTCATTTAGGCATAATTGAGGGGAGTCTTGTTGCCACTTGCACTACTTTTTTAATTCATATAAAAAAACTGTGACACATGATATCACATAATTGAATTTTTTGATACGTTCATGTCATCAATTTGCTTGTTTAAATAATACCCCTAATGAACAATTTCCCAAGCTACTTTTTTAAAATACCCAACCCACCATGCATAAGGGTCAGTTATGAACTACTTAATCTATACCCAACTTGATAACCACCTAGTATAATCTCAAGGTAAGTTTTTGTAGGTTTAAAATACCCAAAGAAAATCATTCCCATGCACACCTCACCTCACAATTGCCAACTAATATCAATCAAAATGGAGTTAAAATTGGAGAAGTGGAAGACATTCAACTACCATAATGGCTAAAGGGTAAGGTTGTAAAACTAGTGGTTGGGAGTTCAAATCCCAACTAGACCCCCTTGTCTTCATGCTAGAAAGTAAGCTACATTGGTGGTTAGGATTAAGGTTGTTGTCATAATATTAAAATAAGAAAAAAAGAATGGAAAAATGTAACCAAATGAAAATGATAATTCAAATCTTCTTCAAGAGCCCATGGAAACAACACATGGAAGGGTATGGATCAATATTTGGTTTTCATAAAAGTAATAGATATTTAGTTCATAATAGTCTTGTCCAATGTTGCACAATTACTCACTTTGACAATTCCAAGGAACCTATTTGAAACGAAATCCAAGTTGTGAAATTGGGTTCCAACTAGAACCATCATATTGGTTAGGTTCTAGAATTAGGTGTGACTCTGACCCCGTAATTCTAGACATGGTTTTTAAATGGGATTTGACAAGGGTTCCAAAGTAGGCTAACCCAAAATCAAACCAAGGTTTAAAAAAACCCAATTTTGGTTCCATTTTAGGATGTAGGTTTCTTTTTCGTATTCTTTATTTGTGTTTTGTGTTTCTAGTGTTCAAAAAATTTCATAGTTTTCATTATTCATATTTGCATTCATGTGTTGTGATGATTATTTGTTATTTGTCTCCACACAACTATTTTGTGGGTGTGGTCTATTTCTTTGTGTTCAAATATGTTGTTCATTAGCTTTGCATATTTTTCATGTTTGTTTTATTTTTAGTCTTTGTTGCTTTCTTATTGTACATTTAATTCATGGTTGCCATTGTATTTTCATGTTCATCTTGTTATGGTCATCATTGCTTTCTTCATATTCATCTTATTTAATGTCACCTTCTTTATATTCATCTTGTTCTTGGTTTTCATTGCTTTATTCAAGACACTAAATTTTTTTTAGGGTTTAAAGTTATGGAAGGATTAATGGCTACACTATTATTACTTTGAAAGAAGTAATCTAACCCCTAAAATTTTCATTGAAAATCAATTATTGTGTTTCTACTTTTGTTTCTAGTGCTGTTGATAAACAACATTAACATAAAATTCTTTGACCATGGATGTTGCATTACAATTTGGGTCTTTTTTACATTTTGTTCATCTATATTAGAATTAATCAATGGCCAATTTTCCTTAAACATAGGTTCTTCAATCATGGCTTGTTACAAGTTATGGGTTATGATATTGTTTAAACTTGTGCATGGCTTGTTGTCCATTTAGTGGATAGTGGGGTGAATGGACATGTTTATACGGTAATATTGTAAGTAATGGTCACAATTGAAAGTTCTTTTCACTAGGAACCATTAGATTTATCTAATGAGCCCATGTGGAATAATTTTCCATCTATGTGCAAAGAAGACCTACATTAAATAAAGGCATGGAAGACCTAAGAATGATTGCAAAAAGGACCCATAAAAAGATACGTTGAATGTGTATATAGTACTTCAATTCAATTAACAAAGTTTGCCACATGCATGTGTGATATGTTTCTTTGTATACATGGCAAATTTTATCCTTGTAATTGCAAAAATTACCATTATAGTTGCAAAAACATTTATAATATCATTAATTAATGGATGCAATCAAAATTGGATGATGTATTGTCACTTTTCATCTATTTTCCACAAAAACTTCACCACTCACAAGCCACAATTGCATCCATAACAAAAATATGATTCAACCTTTCTTATAGTCACATATGTGACTACATGGACTTGCAACTACTATGACATATAAGACTAACATATCTATAGTTGCAAAATATGTTGATTTGGACACTAGTCACATTGTAGTCACAGATATATGGTTGGAATGAACAATATTTTTTCTAATGTATGCCACATTGGTTTGGATTTGCTTGTTATCTTGTTTTTTTACTTTGAGTGATGTTTAAAGGCTTGTTTGAGAGTTGAATTAGGACTAATTTGAGGGGTTGTTTGAGGGCCATGGGGGGGGGGGGGGGGGGGGGGGGG
>Ga0116231_10007066_pt1 | contig 20879 bp, 15 predicted proteins | sample S1TSphgellanicum_2_FD_89695 | JGI IMG/M metagenome (GOLD analysis project Ga0116231, IMG submission 89695) | Host-associated microbial communities from peat moss isolated from Minnesota, USA - S1T2_Fd - Sphagnum magellanicum MG | ecosystem: Host-associated > Plants > Peat moss > Unclassified...
AGTTGTAACAAAAAGAATATATATATATTAAAAGGGAAAAAACTAGAAAAAAAAAAAAAAACAGAAAAAAACTTTAACAATTAAAAACTTTTTTAAAAAACATAAAAAAAAAAAAAAAAAAAAAAAAAATAAAAAAAAATAAAAGGAAAAAAAAAAAAAAAAAAAAAAAAAACCAGAAAAACACTTTAACAATTAGAAACTTTTTTAAAACACTTAAAAATAGAAACAAAATGAAAACATGTAAAATAAACATATTTAAACATGAAACAAAAAATGGAAATACAGTAAAATAATCTTAAGAAAATTAAGAAATAAATGACAAAAAATAAGAAACAAAAGAGAGAGCAAAAGAAAGAGAAAAAAAAACCATACTTGAAAAAAAAAACGAGGTTTGTTTTCTTTTTCCAAACTTCAAACCTGCATCTAATCAAACAAAAATACATAAGTTTTTAAAAATTATTTTATTATAAAACATATTAGAAAAAAAAATTTTGAAAAAGAAAATAGAAAAAAATGAAGATAGACAAAATAAGAATAAAAAGAATAAAACATGAAACAAACATAAACAAAAAAAATTAAAAACACAAAAACTATACAAAAGGAATGGAAACAAATGAAACAAGGAAAGGGAAATACAGTAAAATAATTTTAAAAGAAAAAAAATTACAAAAAAGAAGAAACCAAATAAATAGTAGAAAATAAGAAAAAATAAAACTTATAATAATGAAGAAAAACCATACTTGAAAAAAAATGAGGTGTGTCTTCTTTCTCCAAACTTCAAACTTGCATCCAAAAAAAAAAAATACAAAAGTGAAAAAGAAACACTTTATTTTTATTATACAAAATAAGAATAAAAACAAAAAACACATAAAAATAAATAATGAAAAAGATAAAAGCTTTTTAAAAGAACTAAAACATGAACCAAACATTGTTGAAATAACACACCTGTGCATTAAGCACGGGGTTCAAACTAGTTTCTTTGAAATGGAATGCATAGAAATTTTACCTTCAATCATGGATGAATAATTTGTGGATTGTCATCCAAGTCACTAGTTAGGACTACTAGGCTTGACCAAGGCTCATTAGAAGCCCGACAACCGCCAAACCCTACATGCTGCTCTAATACATTCTTAGGGCAATGCCCCATGTAATGGATGAGATACCATTCTAAACTATTTGAAATGAGATGCATAGAAATGTTACTTTCATTGATCATGGATGAATGATGTGCGGTATGTCATCCAAGTCGCTCTGCAGAACTTTCCAAACCCTTGCAAAGCCGTGTGCTTGTGGCTTTTGAAAAAGAGCGTGAGGGAAAGCTTGCGAGAGAGACAAAGAAACGAGAGTGGTTGTTTCTATGAGGAAGAGAAATCGTAAATGGAGACTGTTTCCGGGCTCGTGGGAGATGGCTTTGCACTAATAGTTGTTACTGATACATCGGCGGTGCAGAGCATCGTGGTGCAAAAAACAAATGACGACAAAATCATGGTCCTGGACTCTCACAAGCTGATGGGCTCTACAGGCGAGAAGGGAGACATGGTCTTGTTTTTTTGTTTTTTTTTCTCTCTCTCCCTCCTCTTTCTTTCTTTTCTTTTTATTAATATACATCGCTCCCTCTTGTCTGACAAAAAAGGTTTCGTAACCCTAAGATATTTTGAAGAGTAGTTGTATGCGAGTCGGTGAAAGACCGAATTGGATTAGTGTTTTTTTCCCTTATAGGATGTTTTTGGAGTATAACTATCTTCGTATTACCATCAGGTTTTTTTTTGCAGGCCTTTGAAAGGTTTGGTAATCTTAAAATGAGCTTTGAATCCTCCCCCTCCCCCCCCACCAAGAAACGTTTGGAGTAAGCTGGTTAAGTCTTTTGGCAGGAGCATGAATGTTCTGGTTTTAGTTAGAGCTCGAACTTTTCTGCATGCTTTGTTCAAGAAATTCTGTAAATTAGGTTGAAAGATTGAAATATGAAGTTTGCAGTTTGAATGGTAGCTATTAGTTTATTCTTAAGGCGTAAGCTCTTTGATTGGCTAGGTTTTGTTGGATTGTATTTTCTAGATTTCCTTTGAACAAATAGTGTAACCCTAAATTTCAACAAGACTTGAGTGGCGGATATGATGATGAAGTTGCTTGTGAGTTGAAATTTGGCTGTAACAGAATCCTCCTTCTTTCTATGTGTAACCCTAAGTTTACTAAGCCTCAACAAGGCTTGAGCTGCAGATATGGTGATGAAGTTGTTTGAGAGCTTCGAATGTGGCTGTCACAGGATCCTCCTTCTTTCTATGTGTAACCCTAAACCTAAGTTTATTAAGCCTCAACAAGGCTTGAGCTGCAGATATAATGATGAAGGTTTATGAGAGCTTCAACTTTGGTTGTAACAGAATTCTCCTTTTTCCTATGTTCTAAGGTGCAGTTTTCAGAGTTTATACAGAAGAATATTGCACTGTATCACTTATGAAATGGCATCCCTCTCCACAGCTACAACTACGAATTTCACATAGAATGAACTTGCAGTAGCCTTGCAGAAGGTACAAATTGTGTTTCTTCTGAGCTTTTCATATATTTGTCTTTTTTTTTCCCCTTTTGTAGCTTTGTCCCTTTTGTGTTGTCTTCTTTTCTAAGTTCTGTACGCCCTTATCTAGAAGCATAGAGTTGTTTCACCTGATTGAAAAGGACATTTTATTATAGTTACATACCTTATATGTTAACCTCTTTGTGCCTTCCTCAATGGAGTTGCTGATAGACTTTCAAGTTGGAATGTGCAGGCGCATTGGGATTAGTATTCCCAAAGGCCCTTTTGAGTTGGCTATGACAAAAGTTGCATGGGGTCTCGCTCGCTATGTTGCCATCTCCCAGGTTTGCCAACCATCCGTATGATTGCATCTGGTTGTGATGATGGAACTTTTTGTATTTGGGATCTGAGGTCATTCCAGGTTTGCTTATTGCTTAAGCATCTTTTTTCTTTTGGTATTGATCAATTGGTGAATTTATGTGCACCACTAAGGCAGTGTTGCAAAGAATGGTGTAAGTGTTTTTTTGGGCACCCCAAAAAATGGAAAATATGTTCATGTGTCAAAAATAGAACGTGCAAAAAATTAATGGATTCTGCTCATAAAGCGTATGCAGTGCCCTCGATGTGCCTTCCTATGGTTTGGCTTTTTGTTTTTGTAGTTTTGATAGGTACCTAATTAGGCTCATGGTTTTCAGTCCAGGGTTTGCTGCTGGTATAGGCAAGGTTTGGACCACCTCTAGGCCAAGTCTAGTTATGTATCTCCTTTTTTCCATTTTCATACATTGGCCCTAAGAACACAAAATATACACGTACTCAGGCTGTTGATCGCCATATTCTGTGACCCTACATTGAGTGACGTGGTCCCAAGTCCCTAGTTAGATTAAAGTTGGGTCTAACTTACTTTCATAGCAGAATTGTGAGGAACTTGGGGCACGCTCCTAACTTTTAATATTAAAAGGGGTAAAGGGGCGTGCTGAAGCTCCGGGATGGGACTAAGAAGAGTGAAAAACTATTCACTTACTCAAACCTGCATCAAACCAACCAACAAGTTGGTTAGTTCACATTCTGGAGCACCCTTGGTGCTAGGACAAATAGGACAAACCATAGGCAACTCTAGATTCACTTGGCTCACCACGGCCCGGATTCAAAGGAAGCCATCACCTTCCCTCGTATAGTATACTATGTGCCTCTCCACGGCACCCACATCCGAATGACTTTTTGTCCTGGGACTCCCAAGGAGGAATCTCGAAACTATCTTAGTTTAGACTTTTGGGACTTTGTGAAATCATAACTCTTTGTTTAGACCTTCAATTGGGATGAGGTCTAAAGCAAAGTTATAGCTCTCTTCAAGAGCTTCCAACGGTGTGTCGCACTCCACCTGCACGCACCAGGGTCGAGTCGATTCCTAATTTTTAGTGGTTAAGAGTCAAACTACCAGTTTGACTCCCAACCCTTTCTTTTGCCATAACTTGTGCTGTAGATGTCCTAATGGCCCTTGCAAGGCCATTTTCGACATTTACACTTCAATAGTTTTCCAATGATATAAAGAACACCCCAATGTAAGGTGTTTTGACCCCTACCATCGAACTTTGAAATTTCGAGAGTCTTGGAGGACTCCCCAGTCCCAATTTTGGGAGTGTGAGTTTCAACATCACTATCGCAACCCTACCTTCGAAGAGTGCTTTTGTGCAGGGCAAGAGGATAATTATTTGTAGTTGGGTCCATGCAGGGTATACATGAAGGGTTTGGGCCCAGATAAAATCGGCTATGTTTTCCCTTGTTGTTTTGGATAGGGTGTTGGGGAAGTGCAGGTGGGTCCAGAGCAGGGTGGGATGGGAGTAAGCCACTATACAGGACGCAGTCTCATTTATTTCTTCCTTGTCTTTTCCGTTTTTTCAAAGAATCTTAGTTTATCATGTAATGTTTTTTTAAACAATTGTAAATGTTTGTAAATGCCGCGCATGGATATTTCTCGATTGGTTCTTGATTTCAAAATGATGTTATTAGATATATCAATTCGTCGCAATGTTCCTAGTAAAAAAAAATTTATAAGGAACAATTTTAGTGTTGCAACCCTACCTTGGGAGAGTGTGAGGATGAAACTCACACCCCCAAAGTTGGGACTTGGGAGTCCTCCAGGACTCCCAAAATTTCAGAGCTCGATTGTAAGGGTCAAAACACCTGACATTGGGGTGTTTTTTATATCATTGGAAAGCTATTAAAATGTAAATGTCGAAAATGGCCTCGCATGGGCTCATTTGGACATTTGCAGCACAAGTTATGGCAAAAAGAAAGGTCAGAAGTCAAATTGCCAGTTTGACTCCAGACCATTAAAAGTCAAGAATCGACCCAACCTTGGTGTGTGCAGGTGGAGTGCGACACACCGTTGGAAAGCTCTCAAAGAGAGCTATAAGTTTGTTTCAAACCTCATTTCAATTAGAGGTCTAAGCAAAGAATTATGATCTCGCGAAGTCACAGAAGTCCAAACTGGGATAGTTTCGGAACTCCTCTTTGGGAGTCCTGGGACAAAAAGCCATTCGGATGTGGGTGCCGTGGAGAGGCATAGCGTATACTATATAAGGGAAGGTGGTGGCTTCCCTCGAGTTCGGGCCGTGGTGAATCATGTGAGTCCAGAGTTGCCTGTGGTTTGTTTTAGCACCAAGGGTGTTCCAGAATGGGAACTAACCAACTTGTTGGTTGGTTTGATGCGAATTCAAGTGAATAGTTTGTCACTCTTCTTAATCCCATCCTGGAGTTTCAACACGCCCCTCTACCCCTTTTAGTGTTAAGAACTGGGAGTGTGCCCCAAGTTTTTCACAATTCCGCTATGAGAGTAACTTAAACCCAACTTGGGTCTAACTAGGGACTTGGGAGCGCGTCATTTAAGGCATCCATTTCAATATGAGTTCACTCACATTAAAATTTTTTGACGTCCTTAGACAAGGTTCCTAGAACCTTGGAAAAAATAATTTTAAAAATCAGTTTCAACATGAGCTCACTAAAATCAAAAAAATTTAGATGTTGTGAGACGAGGCTCCCAAATCATTACTTTTTAGCTGATTTGTTGGGCAATGTCTCTGGGGGGCCAAGTTTTACCCGGAGCTAGTGGGGAGTTGGGTCGGCTCATAGGTCACCTGGCTCGTCTGTTAGCCTTCGTTGGGTGACATCTTGCGCGTAATGCCATTTCAAAGAATCGGTGCTCATGTGAAACGAATTTTTGAAATTTTGGCAGACATAAACCCTTACAACCCAGTTTGCATAGCGAGCGAAACCGAGGTCATAAATGTGAAATGGGTGAGAAATACCAGAAACGAGGAGTAGGGGACAATTTATCAGAAAAAAAACGTATTGAAACAAAGGTCGAGGTCAAAACTGTGGGAAAGGTCGGAAATACCAAAAACTAAGACCTGGGTAGAGTTTCGCAGAAAAAAAAACGTATCAAAAGAAGGTAGTAACAGGGTGAAACAAATTTCTAAAATTTTGGTGGGCATAAACCCTAAAACCCAATAGAGCCTTAATTTGGGAATCGAAGTTTTAGCAGGCATAAACCCTAAAACCCAATAGAACCTTAATCTGGGAATCGAAATTTTGGTGGGCATACACCCATCTGCTCCATGAGATCCCGCCTTTTGACATAAATCCTCTGAATGGACTGTCGCACATAGAAGGCGCACCCATATTGGCAATGTCGAGGATTTTGGATGGTCGCCGTGTAGTGCTTCAACCATGAAGATTTCAAAAGGAACACGGTCCCTGATCGAGGTCAAAAGAATAGGCCAAAATCAGGGAAAACAAATTTCCCCGCATCTGCCACGTCCCTTATAAAGAATTCACAGAAACACAAATTAAACCCGAGACAAAATTCATAAAAGGGTAAAAGAAGGAAAAGGGACCAGAAGTAAAGAATACCTCGAATGAACCAAGAAATCACAGAATGCAAGACGTTTCGATCCATGTGCCTTGCAAACACATAATTCTTAGTGATCCCCATGGCAGTCAACAATGTCTTTCTGAGACACACCTAAACTGTGTAGGTGTCGCAACCCCACTTTGGGCAAAATGGGAGAATGCAACTCCCACTCCAAAAGTGGGAAACTTGGAGTCCTCCGGGACTCCCAAAAACCCAGAAGACGATTTGAGGGGTCAAATCTCCTCGCACTAGTGCGCTCTTTATGTCCTTGGAAAGATCTCAAAGTGTAGATGTCCAAAATGGCCTCGCATGAGCCATTTGGACATCTGCAGCCCAAGTTATGGGCAAAAGAAGGGCCGGGAATCAAACTGGAATCAAACTGACAATTTGACTCCCGACCACTAAAAGTCGCGAATCGACCTCTTCTCGATGTTCGATTCTAGAGTGCGACATTGCGTTGGAAAGCTCTCAAGGAGAGATACAACTTTGCTTTAGACCTTGTCTTGATCGGACTCTATAGTCAGGAGATATGAGCTTCCAAAGTCCCGGGACTCCAACCCAGGACAGTTTCGGGACTCCAACTTGGGAGTCCCAGGAAAAAGAGCCACTTGGATGTAGCCTTGGCGATGAGACGTAGAGAATACTATATGGGGGAAAGTGGTGGCTTCCCCCAAGTCCGGGCCATGGTGAGTCTTGTGTGTCCAAGTGCCCGTGGCTTGTCCCAACACCCAAGGGTGTTCCCGAATGCTAACTAACCCTCTTGTGGTTAGTTTTTGGATGCAGATTCAAGCTTGATCTTCTAGTCCATCTTCCTAGTCTAATCCTAGGACTTCTAGCACGCCCCTCTACCCTTTTTTAGTGCTGGAAGTCAGGAGCGACCCTCAAGCCCCAATTTTTCGCAACTTTACATAGTTGGACCCTCAAGTGGGTTCAACCCGGGACTTGAGAGTGCATCAGTAGGAGCTTTTCTGGATACGCATCCTCAAGCTATCGAAGCCAAAACGCCAAGTGAGGGCGTAAGTTGGCATTGATAAACTTGTCGGCCCAAGCGTTGGCGCAAGCCTCCAAGTCTTCTGCCGTGTGGGCGAGAAGGGATTCCTTGCTCTACTGGATGTGGAAGAACCTAAAAAAAGATCGTAAATGAAAAAGGATTGCTCGAGGGGAAAAAGTCTAGAAAGTGAAAGGGGTACGTGCAAGGTTTATAACCTGACATGGTAGGGACATAATTGTTGTAATAGAATCTGTGTCCAAACATGGCCATCCTGAATTCGGAGGCCCGATTGGATGGAACAAGCTCGTGCAACAGGACAACAACCACGGCCCCTTCGTAAATCAAGATACAATCCGTTAGGAGCTCTCGGAAATCGTCCAAGGTCATGTTCCGTTTTTTCATCCTGAGCTCATGCGTCATTTCACAACCGAGCCCAACAACATCTTTCACAGCATCGGGGATATCGATCCCTTTCTTTCAAAAATGCCGGAGGATCCAAGCGCTCTTGAGAGGCCCCCAATGTACCATTTGTTTTAAGCCAGTGTTCCTACACGCGAGCGAAAAAAGTAGGCGAATGTAATTTTGATCACGAACCAGACAACTTTGGAATGCGAAAAAAAAAGAAAAGGAAAGAACCTTATAAAACACAATTGAGAAAACCAATTTTTGGGTTCCAACAGTTCTTGCAGAGCCTCGAGGATGGCTTGTTTGGCCGGCAGCTTTTGTTTACGACAATCGATTTTCAAGTCTTCTCAAAACACTTGAAATTGGCGTCCTGTCATTTTGATTGATGCCTCCAATAAGCCTTGATGGATGGTTCGGCCCCGTGTTCTTCGAGGTTGGCACCGGGGTCAAGAGTCCTATCGCACAACTCATAGTAATAAAGGCTCACTTTGCTCAAAGGTGCCATGGCCACGTATTCCAAGAAAGGAAAAAGTTGGAGGCAGATTAAGGAGAAGATGCTGCAAAGGAAGAATGTGAGAAGGAAACCAGTGAGGACAGATGAACAACAAGAAGACAAAGGAGGGGGAACATTTGGTCATGCAGAAAAGGTGCGGAGTCGTTCCGCTTAACAATGCTTCCTTCAAGGCACGGGTTCACCGCATTAAGGGTGAAGCACAGACGTTAGGAGCCCAGTCGAATGCGAGTGCAGCGCGGGTAGGATAGAGGTAAAAGCGTGCGTAAGAGAGGTGGGTCGAGAATTGGTGGGTTCGGAGTCGAACAGAAGGGTGCAAAACACTGTCGGGTGGAAGAGGGGTGCAAGGAAAGAGCTGTCAAGCGAAGAACTACAAAGTTGTCGTCATGCAGAAAAAGGGGCGCAAGGAGAAAACCGTCGAGTTGAGAGGTCCAGAGTTGTCGTCGGGCGAAAGGGGGGTGCAAGGAGACGTCGGGAGCCACCAGGCAAAAGGGGGGAACAAGGAGAAATCTGTAGAGTTGAGAGGTGTAGAGTCGTCATCAATGGGAAGAGGGACAGAACCTCCTCAGTTGCACAGGCGGAACCGGAGGGCAGACGACGGGGGCCAAATGAAAGAAGGGTAGGAAGGGCACCAAGTTGAGGCAAGAGGGCAGGTGAAAACGCTCTGGGGAAGAAGAAGGAAGTGATGGAGCGAGAAATTGTGGGTGAAAAGGAAGCGGAACATTTTTGCTCGAGAAGCTCTGGGGCCTACGCATGAGAGGGCAACCTAAAAGGGAAAGGAGGGTGAGCGCGACCCGTGGCAACGGTCGTGCGGATTTTGTTGGATAAAAGGACAGTTGGGAAACATTAAGGGTCCCTCAACGACTATTTCAACAAAGGCGAACGACATTTTTGTCATGGCAGGCATTCTATGGAATTTTAAAGCGTTATGGGAGCCGCCTAGCGAGGCGAAGGCAAGCTAAAGAAGGAGTTTAGGAAGCAGAGCACGACATTTAACGATGTGGGATCTCCACTAGATCACAGGATGGAGCAGGTGTTCGTAGTTTCTGTTATAAGTTTTGTTATAAGTTAAGAGCACGACATTCAACGGTGCATTTATGGGATGTCCACCAGTTTAGAGGACATAACGCGTTCGCAACGCAAGCATAGTTTATGTTATAAGTTGAGGGATATCGTGTTTTTTTGCAAGTATCGAAACATTTTTCCCAGAGAGGTCGGAATGGAAAATCTAGGAATGTCCGACTGCCGTTATAGCAGATGCACAACTCCTCCATTGGCAGTCGAGCGTGCGGCGAACGGAACCTCATCGTTGTCTCTGAAGAGCACGTCGGAGTCTGCGTAAGAGGGTTCACACAAGGAGCAAGCAAGAGAAGAGCATGGAGAAATCCTTCTCAGGCAGATACAAGGAGCATAAATAACTGTGGCACACGAAAGTTCGGCACTTAAAAGCACGATACCTCAAGCAACGGCACGTTTGTAGGCACTTTGGATGACGTTGTGATAAGCGAAGATTTGGTAGCAGTCCTCAAAGGGAAGGAAGAGTCGTAGGAAGCAACCTTGGTAGTGCAAGCGAAGCATGTGAAGCTAGAAGACGAGCTCACAATTGCCCAGTTTTCTCAATTCGAATCATGTACCGCTGGAGTAGTGATTGTGCAACAACAAAATGGGCCCGTAAAAGGCTGGAAGGATATTCAGTGTGGACTATTTGTGACAATGATTTTCATACTCCTAATTTACCACAAATGTTAAAATTTCCATTGCGAGAAAGCAAGGTGTAAAGGCCCTATTTTGTGTGTTAGTTTTGTTGGCCTTGCATAGCAAGGCAAGGACATTGAGTTTAAATTTACTATAGAGTAGAATAGCTTAAGGGATTTTGGCCCCTAGGTAATAATAGGTCTATTTTTAATTGAGGATTTTTGAAAGAAGAGATAGTTATAGAGTTATAATATCTTGAAGGATTTTGGTTTTTTTTAGACAATTTATTGAAGATTATATTTTTGCATGGTGAAATATTTGAGTTTTCGTAATTTTTTGCCTTAAAATACTTTTAAAAGTAAATGGCAAAGCTACAGTGTGACATGTGTCCCTTGTTTATGTGGGGATGGATGAGGGAATTGGTCAAGAACTTTCTTATGCTAAGAAAAAATCTGTAAATGCCTGAAATTAGACGAAATGAATTTTTTTGTTACAAGTAACTTGTGTAATAGATCTCTTATGTGGGGCTTACTTACAATTAACCTCACTTCTATTATTATGTTTAGATTAATGAACAAGGTCTAGGATGATGTGGTGGCCAATTTCGTCCCCACATGTTGGGAATCTCCCCCTCATGTGGCCCTTACTCACAATAAAACGTGAGGTAAACCTCATTATAAGTCTAAACATTTGTAGATCACAAGGCAATGTGAATAGGACAATTTAGGAGTGGGAGGGACAACATAGGCTCTTTCATGCCCATAAAGCTACTTTCAACTCCTTCATAGTAGGTGTAAGACCCGTCCTCTTTTCTTAGAGGGGTCTTCCCAGAAATAAGAAGTCTTCCACACATTCAAAGAATTTCTCCAAATACTTTATGTATAGGGTAATGCCCCAAGGTGGAGGTCATTTCCAAAATACGGGGCCTAAGCTGAGGGTAGTCTTGCATTCTTAGGGATGCTCCCCACACATGGCTTTACCCATCATAAAGCGCAAGGTGAACATTATCATGAACTTCTTAAACATACATTTGATAATGAGGTGTAGGAGGGGGAGGGTTCATACACCTACTCCTTAAGAGTGAAAGAGATCTACACCTATAAGTAGTCATAGTTTTCATCCCACTTTTAGGGAGTAGGGTTAAGAACCCTCCTCTTTTCTTTTCTAAGAGGGAGATTTTTGGATATACAATTTCCCTCCACAAATACCTATTTGGAAAATTTTCCTGGTGTTTTGTGTTCACCTAATTATGACAACTTTTCTAATTGGTCATGTGAACGGATCATTTTGGCATACCTATTGGGCACATTGCAAAATTGGCAAATTGCAGGCGCTCATTGTTTGAATGTTTAGTGACATACGTTACATTTGTACATCACAATTGGAAAGAAACTGACTTGGTCATCATTCTACTTATTCTTTTCATAACTCATGAATAAGAAATAATGACTAGCATCATTATTTAAGAAAAGAATGCCTGCAAATCTCGAACAAATAAGAACTAAGATATGAGCAAAAAAAATGAAATATTCATGTTCATCTGTTTACCACAAATGTTTGAAGGACATTTGAGAAGAGAAAAACTAAATGAAAAAACAATTTGATGAGGCAATCTCACATCCACAAAGATGTTGTCATGAAGTTATTTGTGGGAGTCAACTTGTGTTCAGGCCGTAGTTCGACCCTCAAATTATTCTTTCATCCCTAGTTCTTATGGAATTACAAAGTACATGAAATTGGGTACTTATTAGGGCACTACATCACTAAATGCAGTGGGCACTGGAAATGCAAAGGTTTCTGATCGGGCCACTTGAGCGGCTAAAAGAAAAATGAACTATTGTGACATATAAACACACTACTGGAAATAATCAGTTAATGAAGTTCAGTACCACTTCACAAGACTTGATTTTCACAATAGTTACAAATCTATTTAAAATAGGTATAGAAAGTCAAACTTGATTCTTCCTTTATTTCGTTTGTCTTTTTTTCATCCTCTTATTTTCATTAAATAAGAACAGGGTACTTATTGCAGGCAGTACAAAACTATTGCGTGCTTCTTTTTTCCCTGACTGCCCATTTTCTTGCCTAGACACATTTTGATGCTACCCATTACAGATTTTGGGTCCTATTATACACATTTTGGGCCTGTAATAGCTACTTATGTGTAGAATAGAAAACTTTAATAGATTGTGTCTGTGCATCATCCATCTCAAAAAGATGGATAGGCTCAACCGCAAACAAAGGGGGTAAAAAAGACCCTTTGCTTATTTAAGGTCTTTCAAAATTTTGTCCTCACCTTGGGGGATATTGGGATATTGGTCCCCAATTTTAAGGATTTTACCAGTGTTGGGTGGGTATCAAAAATACCCCTGGGCATCACTCGGGTATTATTCGAGCATTTCAGTCTGATCTCCTCAAGGTATCATCGTGAATGATAACCTGACTGAAAACCAAACTACCTGTTCTCACTTGTGTGAGAACCAAATATGGGAACTGGTTTTTAAAACAAGAACAAAAAAAATCTGAGAACTGGGTAAGGTTTAGCCAGGTTACAGTCTCAGGGTTTAGCTGCCATCAAAAATTAGTACAAGCAAGCAATGAGAAAGAAGTTATGAACATCAAACTTAATTATATTTCTATGCAGAATGGAACAATATTTTCTTTACTGGATCTTGTTAATCATTCATGGATCATGGGGGTTTGAACTTTGTAGGTACATTGTTAGGTTAGCTTAATTAAATTATGTCTAAAAAAAGGACACTTTGATCATCAAATCCACATCAAAATTTGATGATAAGGTTTAATTTTCCTTGGGAGATAGGAGATCCAAGGGAAGGCTAATATTTGGTGGTAGGTATTTATTAACAATAGACCACATCATATGGTAATAATGTTCGAAGAGTTTATTTTAAATGATAATTTATTTTAAAAATCTTTCAAAAATTTGAATAAGAGGTCCTTTGATTTTGATTTTTTTCAAAAAGCCAGAATTGTCATTTAAAAAATAATCAAATCAATAATTATTTAATTTTAATTTTAAAATAATAATACCTGATTTGTGAGAATCGACAAATGATAACAAACTATTCTCAAATTTTCAAGAATCAGCATTGTGAAAACCAAATTTTTTTTTTAAAAAAAATGTTGATACCCTTGCCTAACATTTTTTTAAAAATTAATTTTTTTGGGGGAGAACTAGACCCTTTTGTAAATTACTTTGTGAAAGTTGAACTTGACAAGTATCATAAAATTGTGATACCCACCCAACATTGAACTTTATAGTCCTTTTTCAACTTTAAATTGATCCACATCTTTAGCAATTGTATTGTAACTGTATTAATTTCCCTAAAAAACCCCAATTTTGGGGACAACTTTATTGTCTTTTCCTATTTTTTCATTCAACTTTACAATGTTGAGTGACCTTGAATCAACCCAAAATTGTCCTTCTAAAATGCATGGGTCAACAACAACCTTTTTTCATATTTTTGTCATTCTTTTTCCTTCATTATATGGATTGTTCTTGCGCAAAAGAATTGTGTTTTCCAAACTCTTATGAAGTTTCGGGCTTGGTTCTTCAAATTATTGAATTTTCAATTTTGTTTTTTTTAAAATTTATTAAAATGTTTGAATTCCAAAGCTAGTTTAGAATCCATTCTATTAAAATTACCATGAATGACATCCATTTACCAACCCCAAGCATATAACATTTATCCATAATCTTTGAATCAATTATAAAAATATTTTTATTTTAGGTGATAGTCATGTGGCTTAGCTCATGGATGAAATTCATTTATGAATTCCATTAATCATCCATTATGAATGAAATGTATACATGATCACACATCTTTCATCCAATCACCATCTAGCATCCAATCTTTTTTCTTTAGTCAATGTAATTTATCCATCATCATCATTTCTCATACATTACATTTTTAGGAATGTCTTGAAGAAAGTTCCTTGGATAATGGACCTTATGGAAACATCCTTCAACAAATTCCCCATACATGTTTATAATTAAGTAGTCCTTCTTGATTACTTTTAGTTTATGCAACATTGATAATCTTGCACCTTAGTCTTGTTCATCTTATTTCATCATTAAATAATCTTTAAAAAAATGAACCAAAATTTCATGAAAATACAAAGTGGAGGTGTTGAAAATCATTATAATTATTTCAAGTTACAATGTGAATAATTTCACAACTCATATGACAATATTATTGTAGATCGTGAAATAATAAAAAAATTTAATTTTAATTTTTTTGGGAGTTCATTTGAAAATTAACCCTAGGCTATCATACTTCATGTTGATATTGTCATTGGTACGATGTTGAACTTTGGTTTAAACATGTTCTTTTGTTGTTTACTTTAGTTTTTATGCACATTATAACTCTTTTAATAAAATACTTTTCTTGCCCATAGAATTATTCTTTCTCTCTCAAGATCAAAAATTAAGTATGGTATAGTCTAGAGTTAGTCATTTAAAATTGACCACCTTAATCCCTAAAAACATGACCTACTTATTTTTAAATTCAAGTATATTGTGAGATGGACCATAGCAAGGGTTGAATTGTAATTGCAATAGGAAGTTGGTTTTAAGTTCCAATTACAAACCTTTATTTCCCAACTTTGGTGCAAGTTCCAATTTAGGTTGTAAGAATTGAAATCACTCATTTGATCAAGCAAAAGAGAAGTTCAAGACAATAATGCTAATAACTTATTAGTAAGTAAATTGTTGTCATGAATATATCCGTGAAAATATATATACAAAAAGTGTGCAATGATATTGGTTGGAATGTAATTAAAATTTATTTCAACAAATGTGCCAACTCTCCAATTTTGACATTCACAATGGTGATGTGGCAAATGAAGTTATGCAATGTGTTCAACTGGTTTTAAGCCGAAGTTGCTACATGAGCAACCAAGTGAAATTGAAAGCATTAACACATTGGTCAATAGGATGGTGTGGAAGAAACAAAATTAACTATTTGGGGGTGCACAAAGAGAGAGGAGGGCAAGGGGCACGACTTATAAAAAGGGTGCAATATTGGTGTTATTGTTGTAACACCCATATTGCACCTTTTTGCTAATTGTGTATAATCCCCCTTTTTGCAACCCCAAATAACAACCCTTGAAAAAACAATCAAGGTTTAAAGCATGATTATTGTATTTTGTATTTTTAAAGTTTTCAAAAGTTAACAATAAAATCTTGATTATTTAGATTTTTTTGGTTCCTATAGATTTGTTTCAAATTTTTGAAACTTTATATGTGTCGACACACATAAAGTGTATATTTAATAAAGTTTATTGGTATTGCAATAAATTAATCTTGAATCTTGGTTTTGACAACAAAATGCAAAATTGGGGGCTTGCTCCTTAGCTCCTCATGATCGAACAAAGGGAATGATTAAAGTTATGAAATGAAAATTAGGACTTGTTGACTTGTCAAGTAGAGTTCAAAGATTTCAAATTATGCAAATCAAGGTCTTTATTACAATTTCAAACCAAACCAACTCCATGGGTTCACACAATTCATCACATCCCAAACTCCCAAAAGGGGGAACTCTTATGGACATTTGTCTTTTCCTAGCATTGGTTGCAAAACCAAAGCTAGGGTTATGACACATTGTGGTTCTACAATATTCAATTCAAAGCTTACTTTAAACTTAAGTTGAAGCAAGAAAAATCCTACCCAACTAAGTCACTTGTGACAACTTCTTGGGCTAACTTGGACCCAAATTCAAAATTGATTTTGGTGATCCAAGGGCATGTATTGTAAGCCTAATGGGCTCAAACCATGAGCATGAACTTTAAAATTTGAGTATTTATCTTATGATCTAGTACTTTTTTACACATGAACCTATTGAAGAATTTTGATGCCAAATTACTAATATTTAATCATTTGCCTCATTCATAGGTTTTTGGGATTGGGGGCTAATGTTAACCCACCCAGTTCAACTTTTGCATTTTTAACCAACAGATTATTACATTTTGAATTGGGGTCATTCTTGGATTATAACATAAAACAAAATTTAGATTTTTTTGGGTATCATACTAACGCACTCCCAAGTCCCTAATTAGACCCAAAGTGGGTCTAAGTTACTTATACAGTGGAATTGTGAGGAACTCGGGGCACACTCCCAACTCTTAGCACTAGAAGGGGTAAAGGGGTGTGCTGAAGTTTCGAGATGGAACTAAGAAGAGTGACAAGCTATTTACTTACTCGAACCTGCATCAAACCAATCAATAAATTGGTTAGTTCATTTTTTGAAGCACCCTTGGTGCTAGGACAAGCCATAGGCAACCCTGGACTCACAAGACTCACAAGACTCACCATGGCCCGGACTCGGGGGAAGCCACCACCTTCCCCCATATAGTATCCTCTGTGCCTCTCCGCGGCACCCACATCCAAATGGCTTTTTGTCCCGGGACTCCCAAGGAGGAGTCTCGAAATTGTCCTGGTTTAGACTCTCGAGATTTTGCAAGGTCATAATTCTTTGCTTAAACCTCCAATTGGGATGAGTTCTAAAGCAAACTTGTAGCTCTCTTCAAGAGCTTTCCAACAGTGTATTTCATTCTACCTACACACATTGGGGTCGGGTCGATTCCCGACTTTAATGGTCGGGAGTCAAATTGCCATTTGACTTTCGACCTTTCTTTTTGCCATAACTTGTGTTGTAGATGTCCAAATGGCCCATGCCAGCTCATTTTCGACATCTACACTTCAATAAATTTCGCATGATATAAAGAACACCCCAATGCGAGGTGTTTTGACCCTTGCAATCGAACTCTGAAGTTTCAAGAGTCCCGAAGGACTCCCAAGTCCCAATTTCGGGAGTGTGAATTTCATCCTCACACTCCTTCTATGTAGGGTTGCGACACATATTCATTTATCTAAGGCCTTAATGTAAAACAAACTTTAGTTTCTTAATATCGTTCATTTAAAAAAAATCTTTTATCTTAATATAGTCATTAGAAAAAGTTATATATGTTTGCAACATGTTTACAATAGTTTTTGTTCATGTAATAGACCACATGTACATGTTTTCCATCTTTTTGTTTGACATGACTTTTGGTTTCCATTAGATATTTATCCTTAAATACAAGATAATGAAAGCAAATGTATGTAGTTTGAATTACATTGCAAAGGTTTGATTTATTGATAAGCCTCCAAAAACATTATTGTTTCTTGAATGAGAACTTTCTAAATTTTTATCCCATAAAACTTGAACCCATTGCAATGCTATGATCATTGCTTTGATATTCTCTTATTGCAACCTCCAATCCAAACTCAATCACCTTTCTTAACTTTCTTTGATGTAATTATAAACTTAAATTACAACTGAAGCTAGTGCTAATATGCTTGGAAATGAATTCGAGGCAAGTTTGATCAAGACATGGTGAAATTGAAACCAAAATGAGGGTGATTGTGTTTGGAGATGGAGATTCACATATTCCCACTTTGGTAATGGGGACTTGTGGGGAGTTAATCTTTTGGGACATGTTTGGAATAAATAAACCTTTTCCAAATGGACTAACCTTTGGTTCATTGGAAAGGTTGAATATAAAAATAGTACATAAGGTGAAGTCATAGTAGAAAATTGAATAAAAGTTGATAAAATAAAATTTGAATTTGAAAATGAGATCATTTTTTACATAAACATAAGAAAGTATATTCAAGGTCTATATCAATCACATCATTGTTAAAACATATATTGCCATTTGTGGATGCTCAAGGTTAGAGTAAAGCTTCATATTTGGTTGAACTAATATCCTTATTTAGGGAGTTGCCCTTTAATCTTCAAGCTACTTTATGAACCTTAAAGGCCTTTTTAGAACCTTCTTTTGGTTATATAGTTGTGGAGTTCAACATCTTTTAAATTTTTTAAACTTATGTTATATTCATACTTCGGATCCATTGTCAAGTTTTTAACTAATTTATCCCTAAAGATCTACAAAAGATCCACAATGTAGCTACATTGTTGGGGAGATAGGGAAGGTTGAAATCGACAAAATGGCATGAACTTTTTTTGTTTCTTTACCAACCTAATATTTAAATTCATGTTTGTTGCAATTTGTATTGAAACATAATGAGTGAAAATTGCCATTTGGGTGAAAGCATGAATAGGTGCATAGTTTGAATTGTCATATTTAATTTGTAATTTTTTGGTTTACATACAAATGTAAAATTTTAAACCATATTCAAGATTAACATTGTCAAATTTTGAATTATTCATGTTATCATAGACTTTAATGGAAATCATCATAAATTTTTTAAGTGAATTCTAAAAAAAATATGGACTTATGATGGACTTTCGAACTAATAACACTACATCTGTCACAAAAAAAATGAAAAATGTGAACTAAAAAAAAAGTCAAAATAGTGTCAAAATAAAAAAATAAAGTATCATAAAATCAAATGAAGAATTTATTAGTGAAACTTTTTTAATATGTATATTTTTATTTTTAAAAAAACTTAGTGACATGATTGTTATAATTTTTATTTTTGAAAAGTCATTTTACATTAAAAATTCTAATATTTTGCATGGATCTTTTTATCAATCACATGTTTCGGGATATTCATAGGTTGGTTATTAATATTTATTATTAAAAGCATAGGGGATAATTATAGGATTTATGATTTGATAATTGTTCAAATTGCAAAAAAAATCATTAATGTTAGATCATCAACTTTTAAACACCGCTTTTGAGCCACCTAATTAATCATGCTTTCATGCATTTACATATTTAAAGATCAACTTGATTTTTATTTATACCGAATTCAACATTAACATACATGTTAAGGTTATGGTTTTAAGGTTCAATTTATTATAGTTTTTATGGTCTTGGGGATTAAGGTTTTTAATTTTTGACCAAATTTGTGTGGCTTTTTCTTTAAAAAAGAACTTTCATTACTAGTTTTAACATTTTACATAGATTTTGGGAGTTTTTAAAAATTTGGGTTTGAGTTCAATTTTTCCAATTTAAAAGCCCTTCGATTATGATTTGCAAATTCAAAAACCTTGGGGTTGGTTTCATTAGAAGAAAAACTAGATTTTGCAACCAATGCTTGCAACTAGATGTTAATTACAAATGACATATATGATAGAAATTTTCCTAATTGTGAATGTCACTTGCAATTAAAATCTAATTAAATTGCATGTGACCATAGTTACGAATGACATGGATTGTGAATGAAAAAAAAAAATAAAAAAAAAAATACAATTTTATCCTTTGACTGATTATATGTGTATTATTGTTTGCAATTACCATGCGACTTTCTTTATCAACAATAAGAATGAATGATTTGTGTCAAAAATTTTATTAATTTAAAAAAAAGGTAAGTTTGGAAGAAAATCTAAGGCATCCAATTTGTGCATGAACACCACCAATACCCTAAGCTTGGTCATAAAGCAAGGTGAGAATTTTAAAAAATAGTAAAATATATATTGTTATTAATTGAAGAGAGAAACTCAATTTATGATCAAATTCAGGAATAATCTGAGTTTCACTCTAACTTTTTTATTTCTTGAACGCCTTCACTATTGTTGTGTGTATTGTTATTATAATTAGTTCAAATTTTGTGCTTTAGATGTAATGACATTGTGTTTCCATCATTTTATACCCAAACTCAATATAAAACAATCACTCTAAAGATAACAATGTTTAAGAGTGAAAGAGGATTTTGGGGGTGAAAGGAAAGCCCAAAGGCAAGCTTACTTTGCAGTCTTCTCTATTACATAGAATGAGTTTGGTGAACAAAGTGGTCAGCTCTCTTAGAAGCCATTTAGCGATTTTGCACCAATTAACCCAATTAACTTGTTGTGTGATGGTGGTGAGACCCATTTCATGGCATGGGTGAAATCTGGTGGTATTTTGTCGAAAAGAAAACAGACACTGAGTTGTGCGCTTTGTTTAGTCACATGAGCCTCACAGATTGTTGAAGAGCAAATTTAGAAGGAACTTATCAACCAGAGTACGCATACTGACCAGAGATGGTACTTACGTTATGCAAATATTAAAACTAGCCACTTGACGCTAATATCACCGTACAGATGGTCAAATTGCCTAGTAATCAAATGCCGGGTTCCAGCACACCATGAAGTGAGGGGATGCATATTATTCTGGTTAGTGGATCATGGCTGAGCTCAAATCGTAGCAGGACTTTTTGAGCTGGATTTGTGAGCAGGACATGGGCTCGCATTCCACTCACTATGACAATTTTGCCAAGTTGTGGGGTCATGGGCCAGGATGCGGCTTGATTTCAGTCTTTGGTGTACGATTTGGATCAGTAATCATTGCTGAATGCGAGGTATACTATCAGGTGCTTCGAGGTTGTTGAAATTTTAGCGCAAATCAATGTGATGTGCACCAGCTGGCAAGCAAGACATTGAAAATCAAAATGGGTCAGACTTTGTGTGTCGACTAGGAGCAACTAATTGCAAGGCCATGAAAGTCTCGTGGCGGCGGCTCAGACTACTGTCAGTCCAGAAAATGTATAATTTCAACTACGAGTACCTGCTGCTGTACTGTCTGACAGAGAGCTTTATGACACTTTAGAGTTTGTTGAAAAGAACTCTTGACTTTTGAGGGTTCGTGGCCGGTGGTCATTAATACTTCCTCGTTTTCTTTACTATAGCAACAGTGGCGAGCATCCCCAGACAGATTCAGTCAGATTTCGCCTAAACTGGCGACACTTTTGTGCAGGTTCATTAAAACTGTAGAGAATAGACAGACTTGTGGCGACCCCCCCCCCCCCCCCCCCCCCCCCCCCCCCCCCCGTCACTTTTTATATTTAAACGGAAAAAACCACCGCTACTCAGTGAAGAGTACACGTAGTCACAGAAATAAAGAAGAGGCGAGA
>Ga0116231_10007071_pt1 | contig 20874 bp, 18 predicted proteins | sample S1TSphgellanicum_2_FD_89695 | JGI IMG/M metagenome (GOLD analysis project Ga0116231, IMG submission 89695) | Host-associated microbial communities from peat moss isolated from Minnesota, USA - S1T2_Fd - Sphagnum magellanicum MG | ecosystem: Host-associated > Plants > Peat moss > Unclassified...
AGGGCAAGAAAAGGTCACACTCGTTGTAATTGCATTCTACCTTCAGATCTACATATTCAATTGCTTCAAAGATTCTAATTCTATGGCCTCCATCCCATGGATTTTGTATATGTGTACACCCCCACTTTCATTGATGGCTTGATACCTTAGTACGATCATAATCTTAGTTGGGTCCAAATGCATTCAAAGGAGCCAACAAGATCACTTTATTCAAAGATTGTGTCCTTTTGCACAAAAATAATTTTTGAATGAAAATTTTAAAAGCTTCTTACTAAATATGCTTATATTTTTTCCAATATATCATATATTATGTGTTAATCATCTTTGAATAAATGTGAATTTCTAAAAGTTTGTAAAATTCCATCAAATTTTGTGTTTTGATTTGAAAAACAATCATCATTCAATCATATCAAAATATGTTAACTATCTGAAGGTCATCTTCTTCATTTTCTTCTATTACAAGCTACAACTTTATTTCAAACATTATGTACATTATTCCAAATTTACAAGTGGTAAAAATAATTTTGAAATTTTAACTTTCTAAAACATGTTTTGAATTTTATTTTTTAATCAAATTACATTTTTTTTAAAGTGTGAGTGTTTTTTTTTTAGTGTGGTTCTTAGCATTTACACAAAAAATTCACCAAATGCTTTTATGAAACAAGAAATAAAATGACCCTTTGCAAAATTGACCTTATTTAACACACCTTTTGTTCATTTTCCACAATCCTTGATTTAAATCAAAACATAAAGTTGGATTCAATGGATTTTAGATATGAATATTTCAAGATTCATTTGAATCATTTAGCACAACTTGCCACATTGATTATTGTGATTTACAAATGGAAAAACATAAACAAATGTATGTTAATTTCGAATTGTCACTATCACTCTATGCCCTTTTGGGTCTCCTTTAATTGAATGTCTTTTTGTTCAATTGGACACCATTTGGGGTACATATGGAAAGGTTTTCAAACAAGGGTTATTTAAAATTTTCTTGCATAATGTGAATTTAAGTGTAGGTACTTCATTCCTTTTAAATTCTTCTAAACTTCAAAAATGGAATTCAAGGAATGAGGAAAGAAATATTTTGAATAAATAAGTGACGAATGCCCAATTGGGCTTGGAACATTACAAGTTCACTTGTAATAAAAAGTTGGGTCTAGACATCCTCCACCTTACAAGGTTTTTTTTAAGAAACAACCATTTAACAAAATGTTTTGCAAATAAGGCCTTAGCTTGCAACCTTGAATCTAAAATGTTAAATGCCAACCATGTAAAAGAGAACCTATAAAAGATTACCATTCCCATCCCAAATCATCCTGGTACCCCAAGTTGCAAAAGTTTTTTTAGCACAATCACATCAAAAGCAATGATTATAATGTGATCAAACATCAAGTCTCACCTTGTATTAATAATATATCAATTTTTAATTGAAAGTCAATCTTCAAATCTATTCGAAAGTTGATAAGTTCTCAACTTTTGAGAATAGAAGAAGGTTAGACATGTCCACCATTATTTTTTATTAGCATGGGCTAGAATCAAATTTTTGAATCTTCATCATTTAGGATTGGGAGAAACTTGGAGCTAGAAAATAATAAGTATGATTTTTTTTTTTAAATTAGGAGTCCAAACTCTCCTATTTCTTTTTGTTAATCTTGGTTGATTCCACCACTTGTTCTCACAAGCTTGTAACTTATAAGAATTTGAGATTAACAAATTGCCTATGCTCCATAGGCAAACCACTACCCTCAAATCACACAAGACCTTCCATTATATGTTTCCATGTGACAAAATGCGTTTCTTTTTATTTGTCTCCTTAGTTGTTGGAGGTGCTTACATTTATATCCATTGGTTTCCATGAGTGAAAGTGAATAGGAAGCCCCATTTTTTAATGCAATTTTTTATTTTCAAGAATTTCCATTCACTAGGGGGAATGGGGAACTAACCATTTTTTCAATTTTCAAATTTAATAACATTTTACACCATTAAGCAATAATAAGGTGCCAAATTGGCACCAAATAGGACATAATCTAGCTAGAAGTGGCAATATGGTTAACTTTTCAAAAGTTATTTGGTTCTTTTTGTAAATTTTTTTAAGGCTATTATTTTTTCCTTGTGAAAATATCAAGGTTACATTTTGAAATTTTCCTTCCATATATAATAGGCTAAGTCCCAATTTTTTTAATATATAACACTATGATAAAGAACATTAGATTCTCAAATTCCATGAACATTTTATCTTCATGGTGTTTTAAAAAGTTTGCTTCAATCATCAATGTTGAATTTTCAAAATTTGAAACAAACACTATGACAAATTATGTTCACCACAACCACACTACCTTACAAGTAAAGCTCCAAAACAACTAATATACAACAACATTACAACTATCCAATGGAAATATAAGGAATTAATTTTTAAAAATGCCACATCAAAAAATTTAAAAAAATTATTGTAGTTGTTAATTAATTGCAAGAGAGACACCTATACAGTGGAATGTATGCACTCTATATATGGTTGTAGTCAACTATGTTTGACTTTTTGCCAAGTTACATTTTAGTTGCATGTGAGAACTACATTAGGAATAATGTAAATGTAATTCCTAATTACCTACAACTACTATTGCAACTAATGTATGGCCTTGACACATGTGATCATGCCGCGTGTGTGCATTTCCATGGCCCATTAAATATGAAACTTTCAACTTGTTTGTAGCTAGTTTCAAATATGATTCTCATTCGTATGTACAATTAATTATGCCATTAGGTTGCCACTATGTAAATATTATAGTCCTATTTTTTATGACTAGAGTTCAATTGTTATATTACTAATATTCCATTACCTTGCAACTCACAATATTCGTTAACATACATACATATCAAACCATAAAATTTCATGAAGGGTGAAAATCTACTCTTGGAATGAAACTAAATGCAATGTGCATATTCCATTAAACATTCAAAGGGCTATACATTTGGATATGTCTCTATATACCTCAATGTTTTCTACTCAAATTCACGTTAATTATTTAATATTTCACAATGAATTATTTGTTAATAATATATTAATTAGTAATTAACATGTAACATATGTAATTATTAAAAATTAATTAATTAAATTGAATAATAAACTATTCACATGAATTCATTAATCTAATTTAAATAATTATCTTGTTACTTAATTCAGATAATAAATAAATCATTTTTAAAAATTGGATAATTAATTATCAAATAATAAATTATCTAAATTCACTAACTAATTATTAATTTAAATTTTATTATTTAATTCAAATAATTTTGATAATTAATTATCTGATATTTATTTTGATAGTTAATTATCCCATAATTATTTTGATAATTAGTTATCTGATATTTATTTTGATAGTTAATTATCCCATAATTATTTTGATAATTAGTTATCTGATATTTATTTTGATAATTAATTATCTGAATTAACTAACTAATTTATTATCAGATATTTAATTCAGAAAATTAAATTTCATTATGTCAAATGATTCATTATAAAATTTTAATTATTTATTTTGATAATGAATTAAATTAATTTTAAAAATTAAATTAGAAATAAATTAAATTATTCTTCTAGATAGTCAATTATTTGATAAGTAATTCACATATATAAACCATCAAATAATTATTTGTTTAGTTGTATAATTTACAAAATTAAAATCAAACACAACACACAAGAAAAAGAAATTTATAATTACAACTCAATTTGCAACTAAGGTGCAATTGAAAGATTCAACCCATATGCTTTGTCTTCAAGATCTCATCTCACAAATTTTACGAGGTTTTTTTTCTTGTATTCTCACATTAAAATACATGTTACATTTTGGAATGAATTCATAAAAGCTTAACCTTGAAATTTAACACAAAACAAATTAAAAAATTTATGTGATGATTATTTAATTCACTTACTTTTTTACCTTCCTACTTATTTGCCTACATAAATAAATAGAGGTAAGTTGGTATGTAGGACCTTCCCACTTATCTACGTATGGTTATGTACTGATTTACCTATGGTACCGACCTATCGAGGTAAATTTATTTAAATTTCTTTCTTTCTAAAATTTAATTAATATGCCACATGGCCACTTTTGATTCTACCATGTTTTATAATTTCAAACCATCTAAAATCAATAATCACAATGGATAGTGGATATCAATATTTCAAAATAAATTCACCCAAAAATCTTCAAAGTGCCATGCGTTAGATTTTGATGAATGGATGAAAAGCGATGTCAACATTACATTATGGTTATAGTTGTAGGGGAGGCTGCATAGTAGTAGTTGAAAAAAAGTTGTTGGGACTAAATTGCCTAGTTGCAACACACCACTTTTTTCATAATGAAAGTTAATTTCAATTTCTAACATACTGTCAACCTAAGAATTAATATCATTTATGTAGAGGATTTGAACCTCTAAAATGCCGATTTTAACATATATGAGTGACTTATAAAACTAAAACAAAACATTCAATCATAATCAAAATTATACAAAAACATTTATAACATAGTGAAATGAACTCACAACAAATGTGAAACATATAGAAAAATATTTTGTGACCTTCTAATCCATGTTGTTTTTTTCAAAATTTCAACACATCCTTTTGGGGATAGTGATCTATAATATCGTTTTTGAGTTTTCATGCAATGTGCCCATAAACCTTCAACTAATCTCCAATTTAAGTAATTAGTTACGTTGAACATATTGTAATTGTAACCCAAAATTAAACCATGTTATATCCACCCACCAAGTTTCATAGGGTTAAACACATATGTGGTGGTTCATTATGACCAGGACAAAAATATATATTGGTCATCACCCCAATTTCATTGCCATACAACAATCAATGGGGGAATCAAAAAAATCAAATCCAACAAAATGTTTGTAATAGTGCCAACCCAAGTTGACAACCTAAACCTTGTTAAAACCTAATCATTATGTATGTGCAACTCCAAAATCAAATAAGACGTACACAAGGGTTAGAATTAGTGGGTAACCTTGTCCCATATCTAACAATTAACCACACTTAACAAACTTGCACTCTCCTAAATAACAATTCATAATGACACAATGTATCATTCTTGCAACTTTCCATTGATGTTCACCATGGTCATCACTAATTTGCCAAATGGTTGGGTCATATATTTAGTTAATTTTGGAGTTTTAAAAAGTTCAAAATTAACAAATCATCATTTGGGTGCAAACAAGATACAATGAACCAATATGATTATTTAAAAAAAAGACTGTATATGTTTTTTTTACCAAAATTCTTTTTCCATACGAATCAATTTTGGAACAATGTCTTTTGCAACTTGTTATAATAAATCTTTATAGTTGTCCAAGTACATGATATGTTTTTTTCTTCATTATTTTTGAATAAATGTCCTAATTCCTTGTAAATTCAATGTTTTGTCTTTAAAAATAATAATAATTTCAAATCATAACCATTTTTTTTTTTTTACATTTTTGCTTTTATAATAAATTAAAACTTTTTTTAACACATCATGTACATTTTACCCCATTTATGTGTGGCAAAGGACTTTTGAAATTCTAAAATTCTAAATCAATTTTGGAAAGTTCTTTGAATTTTTAAGGTTTTAAAATTCCACATATTTTAAGGTATGAATGTTTTTTTATTGTGGTTAATAGGTCTTTATCCTCTTTAATTTTTTTCCCATCAAATGTGTTTTATTGTATGAATCCTTTTGATAGTCCTTTACCAAATTAACTCTTGTTTAATACATTACTATTCATTTTTAAAGGTCTTAAATCACAACTGAAACTTAAAATTTCATCAAATGGATTTTTGGTTTGAATTCCTTGATGTTCATATGAATGGAAAAGTAATAACTTGCCATGATTGCTTTAAATGGAAAAACATAAATATTTATCAAATATTTATTATTATTTTTTGCGGTGCCGTGTCTTTTTTTCATTCATTGGATTGTGATTGCACTGTCATGCCCATATGCATGGCGTCATATATGACAACCAATTATGGGCATGCTAATCATGCCTTTTAAGGTTAATGTATGTTCTTAGGTTATTGTTCGTTATTAGGTGTTTTAAGGTTATTGCTTGTTTAGGGTTTTTGCTTGTTGATGACTATATAAAAGGCCAAGTTCTTCCCTTCTATTGTTAGTTTTTCTAGAATTCCTTCGTACCCAAACGATTTGCAGCATTCTGAGATGTAACGTGTCGTTCGTCGTGTCATCGTTTGCCATCACTACAGAGCTCTTGGGTGTTCTATATTGTTGCGTTGTCAACCGTCGTAGTCGCCGACCGTCTAACTTTTGTTTGACCTTTGTTTGACATCCATCCGATTTTCGTTTGCCTTTCATTTGATGTCCGTCCAACTTTCATTTGACTTTCGTTTATCATTCATCCGATTTTCGTCCAACATCCATTTGATGTTCGCTCGATCTCTATCCAACGTCCATCGGTCACTGTTCATCCCCATTCATGCACTGTATTTTTCAAACTATATGTTGTGTTAAAACTTTGTAGCTAGTGTTTTGTATTACTGCAAAATTTTGGGGCATGAGACAACACCATGTACTTGGATGATGAAAACACTACCATTCAACCAAAACCAAGGTATCAATTACAAAATAACACACATTCATTTGAATCGATTTGTTTGAGCTCACGATCTTCATGACAGTACCATTAAGCGTTTACAGTGCCATCGTCATCTAATATAATTCCTACCAAGAATTTAAGTTCAAATTACACTACATCAACAGTACATCAAAGTCCACTTGGAGGGTTAATCGGTGGGGTACACTTGTTACCACACTAATCTTCACACCATCATTATATATTTTGCTGCAAGCTGTGACCTCTACACCTTAAACCCTATACACCATGAAGGTTGGTAGTTCCTTTGGGAGAATTGAAAAGTTTAGCGAAAGGCCAAGTACCATTTCTTTGAGGGAATTCAAGGCAACTTTCTCAACTGTGGTTTGTGAATTAGAGCTCAAGTATGGCGTTAATTTCACTAAGGCGTTTGCATTCAAACAACTGGCTTATTATGTGCATTATGAAACATTGGATGTCTACGAGCAACATTCTCTGAAGATTTTGGGCATCACTTAAATCCCTGATCCAACTTATGCCCTAACCATCGCCATTGCCTCTCAAGTTGCACTGGAAGCTACCATTGTGCATCATGGGACTATGCTCAATAATCCAAATCCAGTACCTACTTCATTAAGCCTTTTTCTTCAACAACTAATTGTTGTTACCATAAGCATTCCTCCCATCATCGATGCATTAGCTTTTGCTAATCTAGTGGGGGAATTTTTTCGAGTTCTTGAACTGGAATTTCCAGTTAAGAGTTTTGAAAAAAAATTGTAGCTCACCACTTTCTTTCGGCATAAAGATGAAACCCTCAAGATGCTCTACAAGAGGCTTTTCAAGCTTAAAGAAGATACTTAGAACATCACAGACTTGGAAGCTACCCATTGGTATCTTCATTCATTGGAAGGTACTCCGACATTTTATGCACACATTTTGCAATGGGTTTTTTGCAGAATTTGGAGATTCGTACATTTTACAGCCTACATCTAAACTACTGAAAGCCTAAGGGTGGTTCCTACTGACATTCAACACAAACTAGAAGTTTTACAGAGGTTCAAAGCAACCCACCAGCCCTTGGTCAAAGCTTTGTCTAATTTTGAGAACATGGAAAGCCATGGCAAACTGATTAAGCCAGTACTTCATCAACTAATCACCTAGACACTGCCTAAGGGGGGAATTACATTACTAGAACTCTTTGGTGGTATTGGTACAAATTTTGAAGCCCTACTATAGTCAAGGATGGTGGTTCGGAGGCATTTTTATGTACACATTGATCCTATTGCAAAGCAAATGGTGGCATCGAAAATGATGGAACTCACAGCCAAATTTCCACAATAGTTGACAACCACCGCATGGAAGGCCAATTTCACTTTCTTGCCCTCTAACATACAATTGATTCAGAAGAAACATATGGAATTACTTGGCCCTGTGGAATTCATCATTTTAAGTTGAAAGTGTCAAGGATTTTCAATGGTTGGATTTGGGAAAGGCTTGAGTGATACAAGATCTGGTCTTTTCATGAACATGATATAATTGATCACATGGGATCAATCCATTTCTCCTACGCTTAGTTATGTAATTAAAAACACCCCTTTTCAGCTTGACCAAATGGAGAAAATCCAAAAGCACTACACGCTAGTCAAGCATTACCTTGGAAAATCGTTCTTATTCGATGCCGCACAATGCGGTTCCTCTGTGCACCGGCTATGCAACTTGTGGACCAACCTTACACCACTCTCACTTCTATAGTTGGTTAAGAGTTACACTATCAAAAACCCCAACCTGCAAGTTTCCCACATATTGGATGATCAAAACTCCTGCTAACCAGTTACAAGGCAAGAGAAACCTCTTTGGTTTCCTATGAACACAATAGGAAAACCAAGAAGTGTTTGGCCCACCTTTGTTTCCTTCCAAGAACACACATCTTTCAAGGAAATGGATTAAGCTGGTGTATTGTCATGCTTCAGCCACTTGGGATGAATCAAGCCCTGAAGAAAAAGAAAGGGCTATGGGGTTCCTAACTAGCACTATCAATCACACCAAGGTGACTAGATTGGAACGTAATGTTCTACTAAGGAGAGGCATGGACTTGAACTCCCTTACATGGTTGTTAGTAACATGTGTACTTTTTGAAATGTACACAACACCAACATTAATTCAATCAACTTGTAGTTCTAGCAATGCGACTACATGGCACCTCGACCAAATACACTTGCCTATCTTTAACATTTTACATTTCACTTTTAATGTTAGGGGGAAAAAGAGGTACCATGTAATTTGACTCAACTTGTTTCTGATACACCATTCCATGGAAGCAACAAGTTGTGGGAATGGCTTGTGATGCCTTTTAGATTGAAAAATGCACATGTCTTCTTTTAGCGAATCATGGACCAGGTTTTCAAAGGGGGAGATTATCTGAAATGCTACATAGATGACATCCTAGTGCATAACAAAAAACTCTTGCAGCACTTGGCTCATCTTGAAGATTTATTCAAGAGGTTCCATGAAGTCAATATGAAGATCCATCTTAAAAAGTGTGAGTTTGCTATTACCTCAGTAGTCTACCTTGGACATAGAATTTTACCAAACGATATTATGGCTCATTGGGCCAAAGTAGTAACCATTTTGGAGATGCCCAATCTTATTGATGTTCACACTTTGAGGAGCTTCATCGGATTATGTCATTATTACAATATTTATGTTCAAGACTTTAATACTATTGTTCATTTTCTCTATGCATTGTTGAAAAAGGATGTTGCTTGGACATGGAATGAAGAGGCTTAGGAAGCTTACAACACACTCAAGGAAAAGCTTTCAGAGTTCCCCTTTCTAAGAAGACCTGATTTCAGCAAGGTTTTCATTCCACACACTAACTAGAGTGTTCTTGGTATTGAAGTTATTCTTGGTCAACTTGATGAAGAAGACAAAGAATATGTTATTACCTATGCATCCCAAAGCAACAATAAAGTTGAGAGCAATTACTCTTCATACGAGGGGGAATATTTTACTGTTGTATGGGTTGTCATACATTTTACGCCCTATCTTTATGGCATCAAGTTCACTTTGTATACCGACCACTAACCTATCAAGTGGTTGATGACCAATAACAAGCTTACTAGTAAATTAGCCTGTTGGGCACTTATACTTCAAAATATGAGTTCAAGGTTATTCACCGACTTGGTATTACACATTAGAACACGGATACTATGTTGCAGAGACCCCTCACTACCTTTGAAAATTTCTTAGAAGCCAAGCAAGACTTTGACTAGAATCCAACAATACATGTATCTTATGCATTTAGTTATTTTGCACAACTGCAATGTAACTTGATGCAACCCCAAGTCCACAAAAGGGCAAAGCCAAAAATGGCTATCATCAACAACATGATGGTGAACAAAATGGCAATCATTCATAACTAACTATTCAGACATCCTATTCTATTCTGACTATGGACTGAAGCAAGGGTTGTGATTCTGTAAATATACCTTTAAAGTCTGGCAATAAAAGCCACAAAATCAGTCTTTTCTATTTTAAATTCAATAAATTGCCAAATTTTGCACTAAAAAACTCTCTAGTATTGAAAGTATTATTCTTGTACTTTTGTGTAGGTTTGTTTTTAAGGTGAGATTATGGGCGGTGGTCTGCAAGCTTTGCTTTTATAGGTTCATGAGTACTTGGGAGAGTACTATGGGGAATCAATGGTGCAAACATTAGTTATACTATGAAATATGCCAAATGCACTATCATATCACCATATACCCTACAAAACCTTTTGATACTCTTGATATCATTGGAAAGGCCTTGATGAGTACCCACTAAAGCATGCATGGCCCATTTTTTGGGCAAAATTTCCCCATCTGGTGACCCAAAAAAAAGGGGACTACCACTCCTACAGAGGATGTTTTTATACAAAATGGCACAATTCACCATGTTTTGAGGAGAAAAAAAGTTGAATTTGCCACGTTTAGACCATATCTTTAGGATGTCCTGAGATTATTATAGCAGGGTTCCAAAATATTGTCTATTGCACTCTTTGTCCTGAAAACTTGGCTAAGTCTCTTGTGGAGGATCCCCCCTCCACCTTCCTGACAATTTTTAAAAAAAAGTACACTGCTTTCAACGAATACTACCTCCCACTTATACCTAGTTAAGATATCCTACCACATTTATCCCCAATGCCATGTCATTTGCCAAGTCAATTTTTATCCATCTTGTGTGAATGGGATAGCATTAGGTTAGTTTACTCTTTTAGTCTATTCCTTTTATCACCTCTTTGTGAATCCAGCGTATTGGATCAACATAACATTGCTGTGTACACCAATCCCTTTTTTTCTTATTTTTGGCATATTTTCACTATTTTTCACATTTCTCTTTCAACAAATTTTTATTTTCAGCCGGCTATCAGAAAAATTCCCCCAAGAAAACATTGGGGACTACTATCAAATGAGATTTTGTCAGTGACACATCGGATAGAAATTGTCGGTAAACGAGAATCGTTTGACATTCGGGTACCAGCTGTCGACGCATGTGGAGCGGGGGAGCTGGAATGGGGTCTGTGGTCCCTCATTTTTGACAGCTATCAGCTGCAAGTGGGAAGAAAGAGGCGTAAAATCTGCACTAAATCTCAATCATGCAAGTTCATGTCAGTACTGTGTGTCTATAAATCGTAATAATCTTCACTAAATCTCAATCATGGAAGTTCATGTCACTATTGTGTGTCTGCAAACCGTAAAGCTTTTTTTGGGGGCCACTTGTGATGCTGTGCTTACTATTCAAAGCAGGTATTTGGAGTCGATCAAGAGGAAGAACTGTTAATGTGTAATAATGGGATAGTCTATAGACTATTACAGTGTGATTTTTATTAATTAGTTGTGCGTTTGTGTTCATAATTCAAAATTTTGTTTTTGAGTGATGGGCCTTGTTGATTGGCTGAAGGAAAAAATGTTTTGGAACTTTTCTCACTCCAACCTTAGAGGATTCCAAACTTTGTACACTCCCAAGATAGAATTTGGGTAGCTTGTCCATTGAGCCCAAGTATGTGAGCTTAGTTGAAAGAGAATGACTTTGGCCAAAAGTGAATCAATAAGAAACAACATGACAATGCATGAGAACAATGAGAATTACATAACAAACATTTTAACCAAGCATGTATAATAAAATTTTAGAGACACATGGAGGACAAAATGAGAACACATTGAGAACACCATTAGGAACTTTGCTTAGATTAATATTCGGAACATGTGTGAGGAACAAATGAGCAAAACCCCCAAACCCAGCAAATCATCAAGTTCCCCACATACCCACCCCTGAAAAGGTGTAAACATCCCGCTGGTCTACTCGTAACTGGCTCATCTCATTAGACGCCTAGAATTTTCTTTTCTGAATCTTAACTGTGTTCAGCATACCTCTTTGCATAGGCTAATGTGGCGAACAATATTGGGGGACTATTAATTTTCTGAACTGCTGAAGTCATCAATGATCAAAGTGAAGGCAGGAACTTGGCAGGCGCCATGGGTCAATACTTACCGACAGTTATGTAACTCAAACAACCAATTACGCACAATTAACTTTGGATGATTGCAACTCATGATCCATCACAAAATTGAAAAACGAACAAAACAAAACAATAATATAGACTTAAAAACACTGGACTCTGTTCTCCCAAGCTCTGATCCTTAGGTGTAGGTTACAGACAATTTGTTTGTACAGGTTTAACATAGTTAACACTTCTTAAATATAGCTGAGTTAGCTAATATTGTTTGTAGAAATTAGCATCTAGTTGATTGTTCCTCAAGGAAAAGCCAATTTCCCCAGGGAACAATGAATTTCCTTTGAGGAAAGGCTCAAGGAAATATGTTTCGAAACTTTTAGCGATCACACTCATGTCATTTTTTTATATATAGGCTTTCGACCTATCATTGGAAAGGTCTTGAAAAAAATTACAATTTTGTAGTTGAAAGCATTTCAATAAGAACTCAAATGCAAAAATTATGATCATACAAAGTTTCAAACACATTTGTTTTTTTAGTGAAGCATGATTGCTCCTGAGGGGAACAAGATTTAGGTTGCTTCCCAAGGAACACGATTTAGGTTGTTCCTCAAAGGAATTGTTCCCCTAAGCAAATGATTGTGCCTAAACCCCTTTTCAAGACCTTTTCAACGATTAGTCACAAGCCTATATTAAAAACAAATATGAAATGGCTGTGATTAGTAAAAAAATTTAAAACATATATTCCCCGAATGGACTTGGGCATTTCCCCGGGGAAGTTCATTGTTCCTTCAGGAAATTGACTTTTTCCTAAATAATAATCATGTCCTTAAGGAGAAAAAACTTTTTTTCCTTTTAGAACATGGTTGTTCCTCAAGGCAACTTAAGCCTTGTTTCCATTGGGAACATGGTTGTTCCTCAGGGAACAACTTAAACCCCTTTTTAGCTTGATTATTTATTTTCATCCGTTTCATGAATGAAAAATAAATAAATTTAAATTTTGAATCCAAGTCCTTTGGGCTATAAAGGGAATTCTAACCACTGCATTAGTCTTTTTCCTTTGAAATAATATATAAAAATATATATAAACTTTTTTCCATTATATGAATATTGTAAAATAAAATCTGATTTTTTTTTCCTTTTGGGCATTGTACTATATTGTACTATAATTGGGTCGAGCCCAATGCCACATTTATTTCGTTGTGCCTGTTTATTGCTTACTATCAGAAATTGCAATCTCTTTGGTTGATTGATCATGTGAACAATGTTATATATGTCCGCTGTAGTCAGCATATGGAATTACTGTATGAGGATTTTTTTTGGGGATGAATGTAATCTCTTCCTCAACAATGAAGGCTACTAGAGACTTTAATTACTAGAAACTTCCTCCAATTGCTCCTATTTTTGTAATTTTTAAAAATTCAAAAGATTGGGGGGCTCCTACTAAATGAAAATTTGTCAATCACACATTGGATAGGATTTATTGGTAACACAAAATCATTTGACATTGGGAAACCAATTGTGGAACGGTAAGCTCCACTTCCCAAGAACTTGTGTCCAGTTTCTTTTTTTTTTGAACAACTTGACCATCAAAGTGGGGCCAATTTGTAAAAGGATAAATGCTTTCCCAAGGAAACTTTCCCCCAAGAAGTGTACCCAAATTCCCTAGGAAATTTAGGGTAAGCTCAATCCTCATTCCCCATTGAAGAATTATTTTTCTTTGAATAACTTGGCTCAAGAAGTGAAGCCAAGTTGCATCTCCAAACACTATCCTCTCCCTGGATGACTTCTTTGAAGCTTTCATCCAAGGAAGTCATCCAAATATGAAAATAATTATCATAAAAAGATTTGAACTCAAGACCTTAAACCCATTAGCATAATTCTTAACCGCTACATCATGCATCTTAAAAGATATGGGATATCAATGATACTTAAAATGATTGTCATAATTCAGGTACAGCAAAAAGTAAATTGACCCAATTAATTTTGGCTTGGGCACTTGTGTGCTACAAAAGCGTCAAGCCCACTCCTACATTTAATTTGTTGCTCCTGTTTAGTCCTTCTTGATCTGGAGGAGGTTACCAGGTTTTGGTGTCTTCTTTGTGTAATATTTTGATGCATCTTCTTAGGTGGGACGGCTGGTCATCTGCTCATTCCACTTTTCGTTTTTGCTATTCCAATGTGAATCGAGGGTGGGGAACTTTCCAATGATATAAATCAAGGGTGAGGAACACTGGTTGCCCTACGAAACAAGCCCTGATATACCCCTTACCAGCCAGAGAAACAATCAATTTACCTTAGGGGGCTTGAAATTTTGGGCCATATTAGATTCATTCCATAGCCTGTCAAGACTATGGCATTTGATACGCTGTCAAGACTACAGCTCTTTATATTCTATGAGTACGAGTGAACTACGAGATAAATTCAGTGGACTGGGCAAAGGAGAAAAGTCTACTTGGATTCTGTATTACCGGGTCTGTACAATAACTATTTATAACTTATGAGTTTGACTTGGGAAACAAAAGAAGTCTATTTGGGTTCTGTATTACCGTGTCTGTACAATAACTATTCATTACAACTAGTGTGAACCTGGTGCATAATGCACTCGTCGAGCTTCCCTCGCTCGATTCATCCCTGCCCGTGCCCCCCACCTCGCCCAATCCGTCCTTGCTTGTGCCTCCCACCTCGCCCGGTCCGTCCCCGCCCGTGCCCCCTCACCTCGACCGGTCCTTCCCTGCCCGTGCTTCCCCTCGGCCTGTGCTGGCCTCTCTCGCCCGATCCTTCCTCGCTCGTCCCCCCTGCCCGTGTTAGCCCCCCCTACTGGCCCTTGTCACCCATGTTGGCCCCCCTCGCCCGGTGCTTCACCGGGTTCTCCCTTCCCCCACCCCCCAAAGCGCTGCACAAGGAATGAGAGACAATGGGATTACGCCAGAGAAGTAATGAAAGCGAAATGACGTCAGAAAAATAAAAATAAGTAAAAAATAAGTGAAGAGGGACAGACAGACAAACACTGTAGCTTTAATATATAAGACTGAGTTTGTTTTGATATTGTATAAAAATTTATCAAAGCATGGTCCTAAATGTATGTCCTTGCATGCATTAAAAACTTATGTATGTGTCTGACACTAGTTCCATGAACCATCCTATAAATCACAATGGCTACAATTTTTCTTATTTCTACTTGTGATCAAACAAGGTTCACACACTGGGATTGAAGAAATTTATTTGGTTTCAATTCTTCAACTAAATTATTGAAAGCCTCAAAACTCATCTTATAATAACTTGTGAACTTCCTAAGAAATGGAACCCTATCGAAGGATCATTGTGAAGAAAAAAATTACACACCCATAATTTGAAGGGCGCACAATTGCTCAATGTCACCGAGAACAGCATCCAAATTAGTAAAACCCTTCCGACTGTAATGGGATCCAATGTGAAGATGAACTTTGGAAAAAATGAAAATAAATCTAAACTCAAAATTTGAACTGAAAATTGAATTTAGGGTTTAAAATTATTTTTTTAAAAAAGTATGTAAATTTTTTTTTTGAAAACAAGAAAAAATAAACTAAAAATTAAGAAAGAGAGATGATGAAAACATATGAAAAAAAAAAACTTAAAACATAGAACTGGACAATGGAAATTTGAAGCAAGTATGAAAAACGTGAAACAGTTTGAAGTCTCTGGAAAGAGCTTGGAGTCTCTGGAAAACTGGGGACTCTGTGTTCTCTGAAAAGGCCCTGGGGTAGTTTTTTTGGGTGAAAAGTAACAATCGGTAAGTTATCTTTGCATCTTCGGCTCAGGAAGGTACCTAAAATGTGTAATTGTTATTATAGATAGGGTTCCAGCAAATCCCCCCCCCCAATTCAGATTTTAAGACCTCATTTGAGATCTCAAATGAGGACAGGGCGACACCAAGTATTTATGGAAGGCGCTCAAGGCCTTCTCCTCAACTTCACATTTCCTCCTTCAACTCTGATTATTATGCTGCTACAACTTCCTTCAATTAGTCTGTGTATAACGCAAAATGTCATGTCTTTTTTCAAGCACGAAAACTTTAAACCGGCGCCTTCGGAGCGGCGATGCTTTCTCTTATTTATCTGGAAAACCTTCCAAATTGTGAGCTTCTTTCTTTACACACTACTGTGTGTGTGTCAACTGTCTTTTTATTTTCCGTTACCTACCAGCATTATGTATCTAAGTGACCTGATCCTACAGAATCCTTGGGTTTTCTTCCTATCTTACTTCCTCCTTATACAGGGATTTCTATACAAAACGTCATGGTTGGATACATTACTAGGCTGCGCGATCTGCACCTGTTTAAGTTTGTGGTTTCATTATTTGTCAGGCACTTTTGCTCTATTAGGGTCAGTGATACCTTGGGTCGTCTTCTTGCTGAACAACGATATTCAAGTCTGCAAGTTCTTCATGGCCTTAAGCATAATCCTTTCCTATTTCCCTTTCTTATTAGTTTCTGTAGATGGAGTTTTCGCTGACACAATCACGTCGCCATCAATTTCTTTCAGGGCCTACATCACTGGATTACTCGTTCTTGCAGTAGTATTCAAGGTCAGGTCCTGCTATTTGAAGAACATCATGTATTCCGTTTGTCTGACCTTGATTTGGTGGTTAGGTATTCCTGTAGAAAATGGGGAAATATTGGGGTTGGTAGTTCTGGAATTGGCAACGTTCAAACACATAGTGGGATTCATAGTCTACGGTAGCCTTCACGAGTTCATATTCATAGTTAAATGTTTTGTGTCTACAATACCTTATGTAGGGAGAGGAGTGTCATTTTGTGAGCCATACACCAAAAATTTGTCTCTTCCCGATTTTGTTTTCAGCGAGAATGGACCAGGCAAGGTAGAGTTTCTCACATACTCCTCTAAGTCTGTGGCAATAGGCTATAACGCTCCCGGAACGTACTCTCAATTTGTGGAAGTAGGCTATACGCATCAGGCTTCGGGCATTAGTTTCACAGCGGAGATGGACAATAAGTACGTCATAGAAAGGGAAGCAGACGAAGGGGACGGGGTCGATTCTGTAGTGGTGGCCATAGAATGTGCAGCAAAAATCCAATACGCACTCAAAAACGAGATCAACTTTGTGGAACATGTATATGGGCCGATAAGCGGTATCGACTTCTACCATGCGGTGCCTTTTAGGGATCTCTTAAACCTTGATCATAAGAAGTTCGACTTCCGATCTACAAAAGCAAATTTTATTGTTGGGGTTTGAGAAACTGTAGTCAAAAGCACACTTTGACTTTCTGAATTTGCTTATCGATGCCTAGTCAAGCTACAAGAGATTCCTCACCTGGATCAGGAGCGTTGGTCGCACTCTGCAATTATTTCACATGTTGCATCGGATACGACAATGATCGACAAATGAAGACTGTCATTGGGTGACCTTTAGCCAGTCCAGCTGCAGATGTGGAACTGAATGAGGCCCAAAGATTTGGATCTTGCAAAAGTGTGAATGTGATCTTAGTATGATCTGCAACTGCTTTAGTAGCAGCCTACTCAGTTATGGATGAATCCCAAGTAAGTCGAACCCGAGTTTCACCTTGGTAACCTTAACTGTAAAATATAGGTCCTATGAGTAGGTGGGTTGGTAAGACAATAGATGACTAGTAGGTGCAAATGTATACAGATGGTTAGTAGTCAGTACATAGGCACAAGGGCTAGTGGGTTGCTAGTAGGTAGTGTAAAGCAAATTGCTATTGTAGTCCAGAGATTATTGAAATAATATGCATGCATTTAGTTCCGTCAAGACGGAATATATACAATTTGCAGTGCAGCTGCAAAACGGTGGATCCGTCGTAAACCTTATCACAAGAGGAATTTGTCTCACTAGTAATTTAATTTCATCTTTACTAAACTAACAGTGTCTTTTAATTGATAGTGTCCTTTTAACTACTAGTGTCTTTTTCTATAAGTTGAAGAGTCACCCAGAACTCTTAAGAATCAGTTGAGTTTGATGTTGATTTCTAATATTCTAATTATATTATGTTTACAGATAGATAGTAAACATAGCAACTGAGCGAAACCCAACTGCGTTGAATCTGGATTTCATCGATTTCATCAGATTCTTAGACTTTGTTGCGCAGCTGCAGACCCTTGCACAAACGCAAAGCTACACATGAACAGAAGTATTTTTACGAGTGTTGTGCATCCACAACTTTTAAGATTCGATATCTAACCCTAGTTTTGGAAACTTTTCATTCACACTGTCACAAATCTGTACCACAATCTTTCCTTTCTCCCTCACCTGCTTCAGATCCTCCGGTTCATCATCAAGAAGGCCAGGAAAGTACACTAGAATTCCTAGACACATAGGCAGATATCTTAGAAAGCTCACCAGATTTGCTCTTAACCCTAGCGGCTTTTTGGAGGGCCTCGACAAATCGTGAAGTCGCTTGCCCGCTAACTGTATTGCTGTTTCCAGATTGTAAAGAGATGATTTTTTCAAGTCGAGCTCTATTTCAGTTTTGAAGAAGAGAAGAAGCGACCCAGAGCATGGACTGCATAGAACAAGTTTGATAGGGTAGTGTTAGTAGAATCTCCTGTGCTCTTGATTTGGGGAGTGAATCGTTGCGCGTGCACATGTCTACAAACTTTGAAAATATAAGTAACTTCGAAGACATAAGTTGTAAGTGGTGTATGATGTGAGTTTTGAGGGCGGTTGGATGAGTGGCCTGAGTTATGATGATTTTGTTCCATTCCTTTTAAGTTATTATTGACAAAGTGTGTGAATTGTTCTTGCACATTTCCCACCAAAAGTTTGGAAGTTCCCTAAGATTTGATACATAACCTCTTGGCTATGTAGGTACTCCCAATGAACATCCATTACAAACACCCCTCTACAAACCATGTGTTTGTGACCCATGTTTCATGTTCAGAGAGAAAAGTTATTCTCCAAAGAATTAGAGATTATTCCATTCTTGTTTAGGAGCCCAAGATTAAAAACCTGTTCAAACTAACTTACAACCATCTACACTCATTTGAGTGCTTGAGATTCAGCATATGGCACAACAGGAACAATTATACATTTGATGAGCTAGTTACTTTTTTCACCTTAACATTTCCCTCTTCCATCAGTCTCGGTGCTTTGGGTTTATGACCACAATGCTTCGAGAAGTGGAAATCAGTGTCACACAAGGCCCCATGGTAGGTGATTCCCAAAATAAGGGGCCTAGGATGAGGTGGTAGCCAAGTCTGGCCTCACACTTCAGGAATGTTCTGCACCTGTGGGCCTTCCCCATCACAAAACTCCTTAGCACAAGTGTAGTAATTCTGAGGATGCCATCTCCCATCTTGAGCTTTGAAATCCACAAGGCATTTGTTCCTTCCACCTGACAAATGCCAGCTCAATTGGAGAAGAATATCAGGATAATGAATTGAGATCTCCTTCTTTCTTCATTGAATGAAACTAAGTAGTGCCTTGCTATCCAAACACAAAGGTATGAAGAACCGAGTGATTTTATTCTCTCAATTGCTAAATGCGCAACTTCTTGCCTCACTGTAAAGATCAAATCAATTGTCAATACATTCCAGGATCTGCAGAGTATGGCATCCACAATTCTTCAAAGCAGAAATATGCTTTTTCACTACTCCTTCAGATGATGTGTATGTGTACGAACAAGGTACTGTGGGGCCCGAAAGGAAACCCTAGTTTGCACTGGTCATTACATATTTCTGAGGATCTAAGAAGACAACAAACCAGAGAAATAAGGAAGTGGATATGCCAACAAATCATGCTGCAAGCCATGCTGATGATGGAGTAATTTGCCAAATTCACCTCCACAAGTACATCCTGGAATTGGGTTGTGTAAGCGCCAAATCCTTTCAGAAGAACTTTTTTATATCCTGTCAACAAAGATTGCAAAACACTGAACATGTCAAGACCAAATGCAAAACATCCCAACAGGTTGCCTTCATCTTGCTAAAGCAAGAGACTTGTGATGGCAGGAAGAATTGTTGTCATGGAATGGGATGTGAGACATAACCTTAAAATAGAATTTGAATGAATTGATTATCTGTAGTCACAAGAGAAGCTCTTGTCACAGAGTTGAAAACAACCTCTCAAGAGCTTGGAAGGCAGAGTCAGTGTTTCATGAACCAAACAAAGAAACCTTGGAAATCAACATGATAGCTGGACGAGTACTGCAAAGGTCTGTGCTGATTTCCTGTATCCTTCCTTTTTCAATACTTCTCCTAAGACTTAACCCTAGCAGAGTACTCGCAGAGGTCAAGGAACCCACTTCTGTACTTCAGCCCAGTGAGGAGAAGGGGGAAAAACACAATCCTGTACTAGAAAAACAGAAACTTGCAAGAGACGAAGAAAATTGTACACTCCTTGCATCATCAGTAAGCTTAGTAAGGGCATTTCTGTCACTTTGGAGCTGCTGGAATCCAAAACCCTCAAAGACAGGACACGACCGTTTGTTTCCTGATTGTAGAAAAGCTTTTCAAGCAACGACAACACCAAAACAGTGGTGAAACTTCACCTTCTTTCCATGTTTGCAGTGGCGGTTCGGGAGTCACAGATGGAATTCCTACTTATCCTTTGTTGAAACTCCATACTTTTCTTGAAGCTTGGTGAGTTCCTCCTCCTCCATGCGCTGATCGAACTTCTTCGACATCTTAGCATGTTGATAATAAAACACAATCAGGTAGCGATTGAAAAGTTGAAGCCGGAGAGATGGTCCACAGCGTTCTTGGCATCGTAGATGTCCTCGTAGACAACGAAAGCCGTGGCGCGTGTGTCCTTGTTGGTCCCAA
>Ga0116231_10007072_pt1 | contig 20872 bp, 15 predicted proteins | sample S1TSphgellanicum_2_FD_89695 | JGI IMG/M metagenome (GOLD analysis project Ga0116231, IMG submission 89695) | Host-associated microbial communities from peat moss isolated from Minnesota, USA - S1T2_Fd - Sphagnum magellanicum MG | ecosystem: Host-associated > Plants > Peat moss > Unclassified...
AAAAAATTGGGGGGGTAGATTTTTTTTTTTTTAAAAAAGTAAACAAAATTTTAATTTATTTTCTTAATTATTTTATTCAAAAAAAAAAAAAAAAAAAATAAAATCAAATAAAAAAAAAAAAAAAAAAAGGGGGAAAAAAAAAAAGGGAAGGGGGGGGGGAGAAAAAAAAGAAAAAAAAAAAAAAAGAAATAAAGGAAAAAAAAAAAAGGGGAGGGGGGGGGGGAGAAAATAAAGTTACCAAAAAAAAAAACTGAGATCAGGGCTGAGAAAGTGCAAACAAAAAAAAGTCAACTGGAATGGCACATGGATAGAAAAGAGAATCCTATCAATGCACCATCCATCCACGTTGGTGCACAGGTGTGTGCTGGTTCACTCTGGCCCCGCGAATCCACAAAAGATTGGTCAAAAAAAAATATTCGAATCAAATTGGATCACACCAACCGGCAGGCAGGTAGGCAGGCACGGGGCCTCTCCAGTCAAGTTTGTTTTTTTTGGACATATCCCCAACTAGCCTTCAATTCAATGCACCATGAAAAAAACGATAGGGTGTCCTTGTGGATGAAAAAATAATTGCTGCTCTTCCCTGGATTTGTCATCCACCAAAAAAAGGAACTAAATTTGATGAAAAGTTTGTCAAACATCCTCTGACGGCTTGTTCAGGGCGGAAAATTTACCATCCCAACACTTTCATCCACAATACACTGATTGGCAAAACCTGGCTATATAGATCATCTCCTCATGTTTAAGCTTCTCTCCGTCAATGAACTTGCCCCGGAAGACGCAAGGAAAAGAAGGAAAAACCCTAATTGATGAGATGGCAGTATGGTATTGGCTAAAGATGGAGCTATTGATGACCTGGCAATATCGGATTGGATTGACCACGTGGCAAAAGAAAGAGTTTATCACTGGTGAAACGAAAGCGGGAGACTCTGGAGCAAAAGAAAAAAAAAAGAAAAAGGAAAAAAAAACCCACCTAAGCCTAAAATCCTAGCTGTCCAAAGGAGATGTTCTCGAATCTTGACCGTCGCGCTTAACTTACCTTGTTGGGTAACTGACGAGAAATGCATTTTAAACAAAAAGAAGAAGACAAATTTAAAAAGAATGAATTTGTTTTTTCTGCTATTCTGGAAAGCCCGATCTGAACCGTTGAAGATGATGAAAGACTACATCTGAGCCGTTGCGTAATTTGTCCGAAATAGGAATGACAACACAATTGGCCAGATAAATAAGTAAAATAAGCAAGTAAATAAGTTAGTAAGTAAGATAGTAACTAAGTAAGTAAATGAATTAGTAAAAGTAAACTAGTTAGTAAGTAAGTAAGTTGAGGCCAAAATGGATTGAGAGAGACGAAATCTGGGTCGTCCAATTGGGTTTAGATCATTTTCTGGCCGTCAGATTAGAAATCGTAAGCTACTGCAGCCAGTTTGCGCGCCCCAAACAACAGCGTACTTTCCCAAGCACAGTTGCGCATGCCACTGTCGCTGCACCAAGCTTCGACGTTGCCGCAGAGAACAGCCCGAGGATCTCGCACCGACGTAGGTACGTAGCAGCACCGGCCACAGACCTGCAGCGAAAGTCTCTTCGATTTCCAGGGGAAGTGTGGAACGCAAGCACCGGAGCTTCGACCTCTCTGCTGCTGCTGTTGCCGTTGGTGTTTTATTCCTCTGTTTTGCCAGTTTGGCGTATGGATTGATGATTTCAGGTAAGCTCGAGTTTCTTCAAGGTTATTGTCGTTTCCAAGTGCATCGCGTTGGTTGCGGATCTTTTCTCGTTCTTTTCGGTATCGTGTTTGTTTCCTAATCCTTTTTGAGCCTGTTGTTTGAAGCTCTCTAGTGGGAGAACCGTTGTCACGATTTGTCTTTCTTTGTTGGAGTATTATTAGGTTTCTCGGATTTTTTAGGATCCTGCTTCCGTGCCTCCCGTTCTTCGCGTTGTTGTGTTCATATGAAGAAGAATTGACTTGTCGCTCTCGCCATATGTTGTTTTCGTATTCTCTATCCGTTTTCAGCCGATGTGTGCGTGCGCGCGCGTTTTTCTTTCACTGTGTTTCTTCTCAGTACCTATATTGAACCAACAGTGTTTTTTAGGCTCTCATCATGTCTGCCTTCTTGTGCTTCCTGTTGTATCTTCATTTCTATAAGCATCTGTCGTTTTGGCTCAAATCACAGTATCTCGGCCCTTGTATTTGGACACTCTGTTCGCCTGCGTTCGTCAATTGCACTCTATCGTAGGATTATGTTTTTTTGCTATTTTTTGTTTTTTTTTTTTATCTTCGTTCGGTTGGAATCCCCTCCAGTGTGTTGAAAAACAGGGCTCTTGAAGTTTTCCCTGTGGAAGACCAAAAGCTTTCTACCTTTCTGCAGTGTAGTGCCTTTGGAACTCATGGTTTGTGTTTTGGAATTTCTAGGTTATGTTCTTGGCTTTGGTCTCATTAGTGTAGAAAGTTGAGAGCTTCCTCCTCCCTTCTGTTTTTCACCCATTTCCTACTGGATTTTTACATTTCAGAATCTTATGTCTGCCAGTTGTTGTGTTCTGGATGGCTATGTCATGTCTCTGCCTTCTGTTTTTGCTCACCTCCTGCTGGATTTCCATATTTCAGAATTTTATGTCTGCCAGTTGTTGAGTTCTGGCAGGCTAGGTCATCTATCTGCAGTGATCTGGGATTTGTAGCTGAAATCATTTTGCTTTTGGCAGGGACTGAAGAATAATATCACCTGGAGCTACTTGCTTGCACAATTTGAAGGAGTAGTGTAGACCCTGAACCTGCTACATCTGAGGGTACTTGAGTTTTCTTTGGCATCAACAGGTTTTGAAGCTCACGAGAGTACACAATGGATGTTGAACCAGAGGATATGCGGTTGCTAGGAATTGGAGGGATTCTGAAGGAGTCATACAAGATCCTTCTCACTTATTTGAGACTGTTCATGTCACTTGCATGCACTCTTGTCCTGCCCTTGGGAGTTGTTGTATTCTCGCACCATCTGATATCTGCACCTCTGCAGCGTAAGATCTTTATTAATGAGGTGCTAGAAGAGGCAGAGGCAGGCACCCCTGCTGCTGCACAAACACAGAAAGTCCTGGATTTGGAGCTATTTGGACTGGCCATCCTTACACTCCTTTACATGGTGTTTGCCCTGGTTTTTTCTCTTCTCTCCACATCAGCCATAGTATACAGTGTTGCAAGCATTTACACAGGGAAAGGACTTTCCTATACCAAGATCATCAGCATTGTTCCCAGGGTCTGGAAGCGCTTGGTGGTCACTTTCGTATGGGCTCAATTGGTGATATTTGGCTACTATGTTGGGTTCTTGTTCATTATCTTTCTCTTGAGCCTTCTAGAACACGCAATAGGGTTACCAATGGCAGTCTTGGGCATCCCTTTGGTCATAGCTTTTGATGGGATGCTGGTGTACATCAATCTGGTGTGGCATTTGGCAAGTGTGATTTCTGTTCTGGAGGAGAGCTATGGGTTGGGAGCAATGAAGAAAAGCGTGGAACTGATTAAGGGGAAGAAACTAGTAGGCTGTGGTCTGTTCCTTATCTACATCTTGTGCACAATTGGTGTTTTGGTCCCATTTGGAACATTTGTGGTAGGCCATAGGCACCACATACAGATTATGGCTATTAGGGTTCTGCTTGGGCTCGCTCTTTTGGTTTTGTGGACAGCAATCACGTCGTTTGCTATCATCATACAAAGTGTGCTGTACTTTGTGTGCAAGTCGGATCATCATGAGACCATAGATAGGTATGCACTCTCCGAGCATTTGGATGGTTATTTGGGAGAGTATGCACCTCTCAAGGGACCTGTATCCTTGGAAGCTCTAGAAGCTGAGCTAGAAGAGGTGTAAGCAATCCATATGAGTTCTGTATGTATAGAAGGTAGGTTGGCATGGGGTGCTGTTGGGGTAGAACTTTTGATTGTAAGGCATGTGATTATCAAGAGTGCAAGAAGAGATCCTTGATGTACTTTAGTCAGCAAATTAAATAGATGTCTTTATGGGTATCAGAGTTGTAAAGTCACTACACACTCGTTTTAGGTTGTTTTATGTTTCTTTCTAGCCAAGAAGTATGTCATGTGTAGCACCACAGAAGTTATATTTGCAGTTGTAGGTGGTGACACTTCGGACACAAGTTGTGGTACTACTGTGATCAAAGAGTTGCAGAGGGAGTATATTCTCCATTCGGTAGGTCTGAATCAAATTGATGGAGGATTTGACATTCCAATTTGAAGTTTGGGAATAATTCAGAAATATCACCAACATACCATGGAACTAGCTTGAATGTTTTAATAAACTGGAAAGTGTTGTTTTCAGTTCTTGCATTCAAATACAGACAGCCGAAGTTGGGGCTTGAGATGCAGTTTTTATCAGAGTGCTTTGCCTGATCTACTTGTGTAATTTTTCTGTTTAGATATTGTAAGTGCTGGTTTTAACTTTGTCAGGGTTGTTCTATCCATGGCTTTCCATAACTGAGGTAAGTTCACCTTAACTGTCTCTCCAAGCAGAGGATTAGATACACACTTGAATTGCTATGCTTTTAGTGTTACTGTCTTCAATTTTGGGGAATACAATCAGGGATGTCACAGCAAGATTAGGGTTCATGGTAGTCAAGCAAATTTCAATGCAAAGAGCTGTTTTTGGATGTGTGGGCTTTTTGTGCAAGGTCCCTGTTTTATGCCATTCTTAAGTGATGGTATCCTGGGAGTGGTTTCATATAGCAAGGAGAAAAGGAGGACAACTTGAAAGAACCCTGGGTTTCATGGCTTTCTGATCATTCCAAACCTTTGTACAGAATCCTCCAGTGGTCATTCAATAGTATCTTCCCAGAGCTTGTCCCCAAGTTGATGTTACTCTTTCCATTTTGGGTGCCAATAATCAGCTCCCACTCCCTTGGGGGCAAGGGTGAATTTGATGTATAGCATCCCATTTGTCAAAGGAATTCTCCTTTTGCCTCAGTGATTTTAGGATTGTCCTGTTTCATGAAAGGTGTTGTAAAAGTGTGCAATGGAGTCAATCTCTGACTTTTTTTTGAAAGTCTGGATCCATTTGAGTGGGGAATAGGTGTGTGAGATGAGTTTCAGGTTGTAATGGAATTCAGCATTCAAGGGTTTAGGTGGGCATTACCTATTTTATGAGTTCATTTTAGCTTGGAGCATATGATGCGAGAGCATCCTGGTGTCTACATGACCCAGGAAAAACTATGTTTTGTTTTCAAGGCATTGGCAGAAAATTCTTAGTGTATTTGGAGCGCTTCAGGTTTTGACAACAAGTGCCTACCAGGTGCTTACATTAGCACTTTTTAAAGCTAGGGGCATCTTTGCCCCAAGTCGAAAATATGTGCGTGCTACTAAAAACATTGAAATTGTTATGAATTTTATTTTTTTACATAGCAATAAATATTGTGTGTAGCAATGACAATTTTCATTTTACTTTGTAGTCTATCAAAATCACCATGTATTGATGCATCTTGCTATCATGCATTATGTTGTGTTATCGTCATGAATCTTATTATACATTCTTGTATTTTATAAGGGTGGAATTTTTTTCAAAATCATATGGATAAGAGGTTATGTTTTTGGGTTTATGGTTATTGTAGGGTAGTTATTAATGTATCAAAAAATATCAATGCACTACTAATTGGTGAGTGATATAAAATTGACACCTCACATACATTTCTCACCACTTTTCAATTGTAAGGTTTAAATCATTATATGTTATGTGTTTCTTAATACATCAAAAATTAGTTGATATAAAAAATTGACACCCAATTTATGTTTTTTGTTACTTTTCAATTGTAATCAATTATCATTTGCCATGTGTTTTTTAAAAATAATACATTAAGGATTTGTTGATACACTAAGAAAAATTCAACTAAAAGTTGTCATACATGCTTAAGCATAACAAAGGTGGGAATTTTTTTCAAATTCCATGGACGAGAGGTTGCCACATTTCTATATCTATGGTTATTGTACGATAATTGTTAATGTATCAAAAAACAAGAATACACTATTCACACATTTGTGAACAATACATTTCATATATCAGCATTTGTTTTCCACACATGACAAATGGATGACTGCATATTAAAAATTGACATATAGTCTATGTTTCCCACCACTTTTCAACCATAATCAATATTGTTATTTGCCAATTGTTTTTCAATACATTAAATATTTGTTTACACATTAACGATTTTTTGATACATTGAAGATTTTTTGAATTGACAATTGTTGTGCACATGCTTAAAAATAGCAAGGGTGAAAATGTCTTTTCAAAATACATGGACAAGTTGTTATGTTTTCAAGTCTATGGTTATTACAAGGTAATCAAAGTATCAGGAAACACCAATACTATCAATGTATCATCACTTTTCCACATATGACAAATATATGGCAATTGGTATCTAGTTTACAATTCCCACAATTTTTCTATTATAGCCAATTGTTATTTTTCATCTAATTTTTGATACACCAAGAGTTTTTAATACATTAAAATAAATTATTTGAAAAGTTGACATGCACATGTGTCTAAACATAATAAGGCAATTTGTTTTTCAAAATACATGGACAAAAGGGTTTCATGTTTCCAAGTTTATAAATAAAGTAAAATAGTTTTTTATTTAGCCAAAAAATTAATAATATATTAATGGCACATGATGTGAACAATACATTCATTGTATTATAATTATTCCACACTTGATAAATAATGATTACATATGAAAACTTGACACTTAGTTTATGTTTCCCATCACTTTTTGATTGTAATGAATTGCTATTTCTCACTTGCATTTTTGAAAAACAAAACATCAAATCGATATGTAATGATTGTATCTTTCAAAAACAATCATCATAATGGAATCTTGCTTCAAAAATCAATCCTAATTACCATTTAAAGAACTTTAATCCTTTTATTCCAAAATGTGCCGTACATGATCATTTCAATTTCCCACAATTAAATGTGTGAACCATAAATTAAACAATGGGTATTGCCCAAAGATCGTGTCATACATTCATGTACTGATGCACTTATGCATTAATACAATGACAATATTAATACATAAATGCATTAATACATTGATATATTAATGTATTACATTTGAAACATAAACAATTTATTATGATACTTTTGATATATGACACTTCTTGAAATGTATTATGTAGAAAATTATGTATGAAAGTACCACAAGTTCATGATTTACTTAAAAGCTTTGCCAATTTGAATAATGTATGCTACAATAAAATATGCCATTATACATTATAATATTGAACTAGTTAGTTTTAGGAGTTGCACCTCAGTGTATCACCTTTGATTGTTAAAAATTCCATTAATGATTTCATGAAGAAAATTTCAATATATTAACAGATGGAAAATAGAATCCCACATGTACACTAATACGTGTCACTATTGGATAGGAAAGGTACATCAAATAGTACATTGCTAAACTCAATTAACAATATTCAAGTTCACACAAACCAAAATGTAGTTCCCAAACAACTCTAGTGTGTTACAAAGGATAATTACATCCATTTTGAATTAGCCACATTCACCACTAAATTGCCCCATACAAATAATCACAACTTTGTTTATTCTTCATTTCATGCTCCTTGATGAGCTTCTCAATTTTTTGTTTTTTTAATACTCTAAAGGATCAAATGTGCCACTCTAGCTTTCATTCAAGATCTACACCCACAAATTCAATACAAAATGAGTAAGTTTGTAAAGTTGAAATGTTGCACTTATGATGATATGCTATAATTTGATGTGCAACATATGCCATTATCTAAATTAATACATTGATACAATATGATTTGATACATTTAAACAATAAAGAAAAAAAAAGTATATCACATTTTAAATTCATTAGATGTATTGCATAATGTATTGTTTAGTGCTTTATTTTTCAAATACTAATACACTACAACACTAATACATGAACATTTTAATATTGATGACCAAAATTGAACTTTTCAACCTACATGGAAACCTTTTTAAAAAATGGAAAAGAATTCACAAACTAAATGATTTGAAGGAAAAAATGGTTCATAGATTTAATTTCAAATGTTGTGAATAATGAATGGTTAATTTGAAAGTTGGTACTAAATGATCAAATGTATTTTGAATGTACCACAACTATAATTTTTGTATAATATTGTTATGTTCTTGTTTAATCCAAATGCACAAAATTTCATGAAAGCATGATGTGGTTTATGAATGTTTATTTATGTGTCAAAGTTATTTTCATTTTCTTTTCTTGAATTGTTTTGTTTCATTTGATTTCATTACACTCTTGCATTCTAGGGTACAACATTACTAACTTCACCATTCCTAAACATCATTTTTCGAAATTTGAAACTAAATAAAATGATTACAAAATTAAATAAAATATGTACAAACAATTGCACATTAGACCTAGTATAACAAAATATGTTTTGGTAAACTTTGGAAGTGTACCAAAAGGTTTTAAAGTAGAGCGGATTCAAAATAAGTCCACACAATGAAAATATTCAAAATATATGACACACATTGAACATACAAAACCTTTCCACATCAATTATAGTGTATCAATTTTCTAATACATAGATCTAGTTACATTGATACAATAAAAACTTGAAACACAAAAAAATATTAATATAAGGAAATAATGAACTTTCAAAATTGTCAATGCATTTGTGAACATAGAAAATAATTAAGTTCACAAATTGTAAATAATGTATAGGTGGGGAACAAGGAAATTTTAGAAAAAAATTTGTTATCACAAAATTTTCTTTGAATAGGAAAAAATCTTTGATTTGATTGTTGTAAGAAATCACACTTGTTGCTACCATTTACTTAGCTATCAATTCCAATAGTATGAATTGATTCAAGTTGTGAAAAATGCAAAATTGATCAAGAAGTTTAAATTTTCTATCGATAAACACACAAATGCATTTAAATTTATTTATTATAAAAATTTAAAATTTAAAATTATTTATTATAAAAATTTAAATTTTAAATTTAAATAAAAATTTTAAAAATTAAAAAGTATTTATAAAAAAATAAAAAATAAAAAAAACTAACTAAACTTTACTTGTGATACATTGTATCATAGCCTTTTTTTATTTACCTCTTTCATCATGGGTGTAAACCTGAACTTAAATTGATTGTCAAGTGCACAATATGGACTTGAACTGGGGCTAGTTGCCATGTGCACAAAATATAGATTATTCAAATGCCTATTCGTAATGGAAATTTCACAACGACAAACAAATGCTTTTTATGTTGTTCAACTCACTAACTTCCAAGGAGGAAAAAAATGCACTATCTTACATACTTAACAATGAAATTGTCTTAAGAAAATCAACAAATATGAAAATATTCTATTAGCAACATCATTCACTTTCACATGTTAATCATTGCTTGATTTTCAAGAATAACTTGAGTATTGGAATTGTTCCTACTAAAAATTGTTATAGAGAAAAAGAATGACAAATAAAGAAGGAGAGAAAGGGAAAGAGAAGGGGTGTTCATTAGTTATTTTCTTGATCCTTTTCTTTACAAAACACCATCTTCTTCTTTTTTCTTTTTTCTTTTTTCTCTTTGTTCCTTGACTTTCCAGTAGATAAAAAATTATATAAACACCCACCAATAGATAATGCAATAGTTCACAATAAAACACATAATTTGCAAACAAAACTTCTCACCCAAATCTTAAAGACTGAAAAAAGTTGCAACAACATAATTAGTTTGCAAAAAAATGAAAAGAAAAAGAAACCAAGAAATGCAAACCATAGCCACCTTTAAATCCTAAGCAATGCATCATGGTCATGACATGGGGCATTTATGCTCCATAATTTTGCCATAGCTACTTAGATAACAATAAAATTTAGTCGTGGTCATGTGGTGATACACAAATATTTGATACATTGCTAGCAAGATGCAAAGTTACCCCATGAATTTCCCCAACAAGAAATTGTTTTTCATATTTTTCCCATCCATTTTCACATGTTTAAGATTTTTGAATAAAACAAACCTTTGTTGTAAACACCTACCATCAACACTTGGCAATTGTTTTATACTTGGGTATTTGGAGGGATATCTTGTACTTGGAGGAGTATGTCTTCAAAGAAAAGAGGATGGATGTTACTGCCACTTTTCAAAGCAAAAGGATCTTACATGCACCTTTTAAGACTTGGAAGGGTCTTACACCTACATTCAAAATGTAATACTCCTTATTTCAAAAATTCCTAGCTCTAAGGATGCCTAACATAATAGAGAAATTTGTAAGTTTACCTTGTCTTTGGGCCTCCTTTCACCCCTTAACCCCTCTTTTAGTGGTATCCATAAAGTAAGGATATTTTATTAAAACTCAATATGAAATGTTGAAAGTCAATATTTAATGCACAAGGTTCAAAAAGAATTATGGTAGATGTATAGATAGGAGCAGTGAAAATATATGTAGCAACAATGGAGGCATTAAGGAAAAAAGAAAGACAAGGTGAAACTTATAAAATCATCAAAATTGATGGTTTTCTTAATTTCACTCCCCCTTGAATGTTGATGTATTTTTTCGCAAGTTTTTTTTTGTGAAATTTCACCTTATTTATGACCAAACTAAAGGTATCGGTGTTGTATTTTCCTAACTTTACATATAATTTTAATGTCCTTCCCTTTTATTTTATGTTTTCTTTTTTTGTTATGAAGTATCATAAGAGATTTTTAAAAAAAAATCAATGAAAATTCTGTTGATTTTTGTGCCTTGCAATGGCCTTGGGCTAGAACACTACCCTATGCTAAAAACCACATTAGAAAGTAGAACCATTAAGTGATAATGGTGCAAAGGAAACCCATCCATCATCAAGATGCATGTTAGTGACTTGGCTTTGCCAATCCAGGTCTCATCTTCCATATCATAAAACTCCTCCATGGTCATCCCTCCATGATCAAATGCCATGGAAATCATGGTCCAATCCAAGCACCTTTTCCCCTATCATGCCCATAAAGGTTTGTGTATGTGCATTTGCAAAATCTTTATCCAAATCAATAATTCAATTATTCATTCTTCATGGCCAATGTATGGATGTAATGCAACCCTTTGGAGTTGGATGGGTAAATATTAATTGCTTGTTTTGCTTCCTTATTCATAGGCAAAACTTCATCAACAATTGTAAAGTTGATGTTACAAATGTGGTCTACATTACTAATTAAAAAACTAGGTTAATCAATATCAACAAAATTGTATATGGGTCGATCTGACTCTAAAGGGGTAAAAAAGAACCAAGAACAAACACAAAGGCCACCCCATTGCTCTTCCAATTTCTATTGAAGAAATTTCACATGGATGAATATTGTGATTATTCATTCATTTGCATAATATCCTTTTATAGACATTTGAGATGGCTACAACTATGACAAGCTTAATTGTTCCTATGATTAAAATACCTAGCATTAGCATAAGGTGGCTAACCAATTTGTTGGTTATTTACATCCTAATTGTGTTGACCAACCTTGGTCACTATGGAGTAATACCCAATTTTGGAGTTGTTAAACAACCAAGTTCATTTTTATGTGTGGTGAAAATTCTCCAACTTTGGGATCACAATCCATTGCAAATTTAAATCCATGGATCTACACTTGTAGTTTTCACTTTTATTATGCAATTAATGTTGCAAGAAAACGAATGTTTTTTGGCAAATTTTCACAACTTGGTGATTTTTAAATTTAAAAAAAACATGAGAAACTTGTGATCTTTAGGGATTTTCAAATTTTTTGAACTACACATAATTAAATTAGTTATATTGCCTAGGTCACCACTTGTAGGAACACTTGTGTAAAACTCTACATCCCACCTAGGATACTTGCCAATTAATGTTAATTAATGTTAAAGATCTTTGCCAGTGGACCTATTGAAGAGATTCAAAAAAAAACTATGAAATAGACACATAATCAAGCTTGCCAATCACATGATATATTCAAATTCAATTGAATTTGAATCCAATTCCCATTCATTTGAATTCCATTCAATGTATTTAAATTCAAGTCAATGTTTTTAAATTTAATTGAAATTTAAAATAATTAAATTTAAATTGAATTTTATATGAATTCAATTTGAGTTGCATGCAATGTCATTCAATATTTTCATTTGAATGGAATTCATGTTTGGTACTGCATATTAGTGTGCAACCCAAATCTATATAAAGCTTATTTTTGAAATCAAATCCACATTTTGAGATAAGGAGAACATGGTTTTTGTAAAGAACAAGGGGTTTTTAAAATTAATTTTTCAAAACAATATTTGTATTCCCAAAAATAACCCCATGTAGGAAGTTTCACAAAATACAAATGCATAGTAAGTGATTTTGAACATTTCCAAACCTAATGAAACAAGAGCAATGAGCCTCATAAAACATGCATGTACATGAGTGAACATATAACACAATATAAAGTGAATTCATGTTGCTAGTTATATGTACATTTTTTATATTAATTATCCATTCAAATCAATTGCTTATATAATTAAAGTGGTAAATGAAGCTTTGTTACTACAACTAAAAGGTTTAACTATTGGACAAGTTCCTTTGTAAACCTCCATCATATTCATGTCTTTTGGTTTAACACCAAGTTGAGGAGACCAATCAAGTGTTGAAAAATTGTTGCAAGAACAAATTGCACAATGAGTTGTAAATCCAAACCAAGGCACTGTTGATGACCTAATCCAAATGGTACTAGGTTGTAATTTGACTTTTCAACATTAATATCCAAACCCAAAAATTGATCAGGATTAAACTTTAAAGGCCTCTTCCATACCTTAGGATCACAACCAATAGCCCATAGTATGTTCACTAACACATTTGTGTTTGCAAGAATTTTGTATTTCAAAATTTGAAAATCTTTAACATAAACACAAGGCATTATTATGGGAGTGGAAGGGTGTAAACATAAGTTTTCTTTGACAATGGCATGCAAGTAATGTAAATTGGGAATATTTAATTCAAGCACGTGCCTATTCTTACCCCCAACTCTATCAAGTTCATATTGTGCGATTTTCATAATTTCGGGATGGTGGATGAGTTTAACTAATACCCATTCTAAGGAGACTGCAGATGTATATGTTCCTCCCCCAAGCATATCCTATAATTAGAAACTAACCAACATTTTGTGAACCCAAAAAAAACCACAACACAATGTTGATGAAGATATAAAATGCACAACATTGCTAAAAAATGTAGAGTACAATAGTATGGATGTACCATCACAATTGTCATTATTGATTTTTCATCAAGTTTGTCATCAAGATTCAACAAAATCTTTTGTGGTGGAATCAATAACCGTTTTGTTTCCCTTTCAATATTCCTTCAAGATGTTCAAAATAAAAATTTCCATTTGATTTCTTTGATGTTTGATCCATCTTTCAAGACCTTGCAAATCAAATGGTTTTAGGATTTGTATGAGATCACCAATCTTTAATTTAATTAATAACTTTATCATCTATGTTAAAGTTGAAGAAATCATCAAAATTGTTCCCAAGAAGGTCATTTGATCTTTCACAATGTGTGCCAAACAACATTCCACACATATTATTTCTAGTTAGTTGATGGATAACAAGCCTCATTTTCACAAAAAAAATTTGGTTATATTCAACAATGTTTTCCACCATACATGCCACTTCATCCTAGCATTTAGGTTCAAAACTTTTGAGCCTTACTTGTGTGAGGAGTTACGTAACTCAAAACTTATGAAGTAGGTGCCAATGATCTCCATATGGTGAGAAGGCAATGTTAGACTAGTCTAGACCCATGTAATCGCTAGCAAGCATATGAGGCCTTGATGCAAACTCTACATCACAAATCTTTAACACCTCCATGGCCATTTCAACATTTGAAATTATGACATGATCCAAGTATATATCCCAATTGCAAGTACATAATTGGTCTATATTTTTTTGCAAGCTCTTCCATGGAACAATGTGGAGATTTTTCCAAATAAAATAAAAATCCAACAATGGGTCCACTTAGTGGTCCAAGAGGTTGAAGTTCTCCTTTGGAAAAAATCATGCAAAATAGCAACAAATTAATGACCCAACAATGAACAACCAAAAAGTAGATGCAAACTCCATGTCCAAGTTAAAAATGATGTGAAGGACTACCTTTCAACTTGTTTAACAATGATAGGTTAAGATAATAAGCTTTTGTTATAATGTCCTTTTAAATGCTTCTATAGAAAGTTTGCAACAAATTGTTCCATTAAAAATATTATTACATAACATTCTTGTTGATCCATAACTTTGTTATCTTAAATTGAACATGAATATTTTTCCATAACAACCTAAAGACATTCAAACATAACAACCAAAATTGAAAAGATTATAAGCAAGTTAGTAATACATAAAATCCTTTGAATCAAGGCAAGATTAACATGGGGCGATAATCGCCCACAACTGGGCCTGGTTTACTCCATTAAGAGTGGATAATTAAACTTTGTGGGACCATTGTTGAATGTGAAGAATGAGGAAAAACAAACATTCAAGTAATATATTTGAAATCAATAGGCATTTTACTCCATTAGGATTGGACAATTAAATTTTGTGGGACCATCATTGAATGTGAAAAAAGAGGAAAACAAGGCACTCAAATAGTACATCCAAAAAAAAGGACAATGATTTGATTTGAAAAAAATGAAAAATTCAATTAGAAATTTTTGTCCATGAAAAAAAGGGGTTGTTTTCAACCAAAACAAAAACATCTATTCTTACATCTAAAGAAGGGATGTTCTCCTATAAAATTTGAAAACTGTTTGGTTCATGATATGTAGAAACCTTCACCAAGAATTATGCTTTAACATTGGCATAATTCAAAAAGTGTGAATTAGGTCCAATACTATGCATTATTTTATTGGCTTTACCTTAGGGGAGAAAACAATACATTGGCGTGTAGTTTGTTTAGTTCTTTATTCCCCTAAAGTACTTGGATGCCATTAGCATGTGCACACACACACATATTAGGTAGGTAGCTTCATTTGGGATCTTTCACGATGTCAAAACTTGATATTTATGATTACATAAATGACTACAATTGTAGTCATTCATGCTATTTATGACTGCACATGAATACATGATTGTGTAGCCCAAAAAACCACATTGTATTTACCATAGGTCATATGAAGGGCATCAATTGTAACTATCATGAATGACTATGTCTTCCATAACTATAGTCATTCTTACCATGATCATGGAAGACATATCCAATGGTTGAGATTTATTTTTAAAATAAAATCGATGGACCTATTGATTAAATTATTATTGCCACATGGTAGCCTAAGATACATTCAAAAAATTATCGACCATTTATGAATTGCAACATGGTAACCTAAAATACATTAACAAAAAAATTAACCACTTATAAATTGCTACATGATAACTTAGAGTTAATAAATTATTTTTTTGTTAATCATGTGATGCCACATTGCAATCAAAGCTTAGTCAAATGAGCTTATTCCACCTAGCATAGGTAAATTAGACTTAAGCACTTAGGCTAGGTTCTCGAGGCCTAGGTAATCTAGCTACCTAGAATTTGAAAAAAATGGTTTAAGGTTAACCACCTATACAACAACCCTAGGTATTATTGTAGGTTGTAAATGTGAACATTTGAACCCTTGAACTTCCATGTTAAGGGGTCAAGTCCTTAAACACAACACCACAACTTTTTATTTGTAACACATTTTGTACTCATAAAACTATAAAAATAAACATATTTAAACCTAGCTAACCTACGCCACTCTAGTTGACCTAAGTTAATATGAACTCCTAACAAAATCTAGCCTATGTTAAACCTAGTGACTAAACCTAACAACAAAACTGAAACAAACTTAATGGCTAAACCTAATGATTAAACTTAACAGCTAAACCTAAATATTAAATTTAATGATTATAATTAATGGTCAAACCTAATGGCCAAACTTAGTAACAAATATTAATGGCTAAACCAATTGATTAAACTTAACGACTAAACTTAGCGGTTAATTATGACAACTAAACCCAATGGTTAAACCTGATGGTTAAATTTCATGACTAAACCTAAAATAAATTTAATGATTAAACCTTATAAGCTAAACATAAATGTTAAACCTAAATTAAAATTGAAAGCTAAATTTGGAGGCTAAACATATAAATTAAACTTAAATGTTAAACCTGGAAGTTAAATATACAAATTATTTAGGCTAAATATAGAAATTAAATTTAAGTTAAACCTAAAAACTAAAATGAGGCTAAATTTAAAAGTTAAACTTAAGTTAAATTTAAAATAAACTTAAAAGTTAAACCTATAAGTTAGATAAGTTAAACTTAAGCTAAATTTAAAAGTCAACCTACATTAAACTTAAAGGTTAAAATCATGTTAAACTTAGGCTAAACCTAAACTAAACATAAAGGCTAAAATTAATGTAATCCTAAGCTAAACCTAAAGGTGAAAATCAAACATTAAAACTTTAGTTAGTCGGTTTAAACTCTAAACCTAAATTAAAAAGATCTTTAAAAAACAATCAAGAAATAACAAGTTGAACCATGTTTGAACTTTGATGTGGATAAAATATGCGAAACTTTATACCTTGCTCAAATGAAAAACCCAATTGTATTTTAGATGAGCACTCACTAGTGCTTAAATGCCTTCTAATTTGTTCATGACATCCACCCACATGTTCTATGTGCATAAGGGCCAATTCATGGAATAATGATATAATGTTGTCCAAACCCATGGGATTGGAGTTTTAAAGTCTCATATCTTCAAGCTAATTTAGGTTCTAAGTTTCTATTGAAGAATCTTTGTATTTGAGTTGAGTACAAACATTTCCTTATCTTGTCCAAAGAAGGCATTGAATATCATGATGCTTCAGTGTTGGCACATGTATAATGTCATTTGCTCTAAATTAAACATTCGAACCTTAGGATGAGCTTGCCAATGAAAATAAAAAAGTTGGATGAAATTCCCAAGTATCTTTAGAGCACAATATCCTTTCCTATTTTATGTCAAATACTGAGGAAGAAGAAAATAAATACATCATCAGGAAGGATTTTAGTTGCAATATAAGGTGCAATTGGCCCAGGTTGATTGTTTTGTTGCTCAAAAAATTTTCAAAAAGATTTGAAAACTTGTTCAAGTGCAAATAAGATTGCTCAAAATGCTTATTCAAAATTTCAAAAGATTTGAGAAGTTAAAAGTGCAAGGAAGATTGCTGCAAAATTGAACCATTTAGATTTGAGAAGTTCAGGTGCAGCAAGCTTGAAGATTGCTGAAAAATTCCTGAAAGATTTGAGAACTTCATTGCTGAAAATTTGAACCCCTTGGAGATTTGAGAGGTTCAAGTGCAAGGAAGATTGTTGAAAAATTGAACCACTTGAGATTTGTGATGTTCAAGTGCAAGTAAGATTGCTGAATTTAAATTCCCAAGAGATTTGCAAAGTTCAATTTGTTGAACACACAGTAACAACAGTAGCAAGCAATAATGCTCAAGGTAACATGCTTATCTTATGCAAGCTTAGGAATATAACTTCCAATTTTTTTCAAATAGTGGGCAAAAAAATAGTGAGTGCAACTTTATCAATTTTTTTTAAAAATAATTTACTATAAGGTGCTTAATAAATAGGGTGGCTAAAATTGAATTATGAAACTATATTTAAAACATTTTTAAGAAAATTATTATTTCATAACATACCAAAAAAATCAGTATTGGTTGGGGTGAAGGAGGGAGAGAAAGGTGTCAATCATCAACTTGGGAAAGAACAAAACTTTGAAATGGATGAGATTAGGTTTTACACCAAATAGGGTTGTCAAGTACATCTAGTTCAGTGTTGTGCCTGGAAGTGTCAATAGCCATATATAGCCATAAATATATGACATGTAAATCCTGTGTAAGTGAAAATCATTTTGCATTTACATACCCAAACTTTTTACACTTACATTATTGCCATGCATATTTTTATTTTTACAACTTACATGCGGTAGTGTAAATGTTTATCAAACACACTTGCACCTTCTTTTGTAAAGGGCACTTTGCAAAAATTCATGACTCTTTTAATATTTCTCAAATATAAGAATTTTTTAGCAATTTGGGATGGTGGTAGTGCTTCCCTTTACCCACTTATATACAATATGCAAGACACTAAATACCCCCCCCCTTGAGCTCTATTCAACCCAAAAAAGTGACCCACAACATTCAACCCCGCATGATTTTACATGGCATAAAAATGTACTCACACAATTTTACACAATTTCATTATGACATTTACACTTACATGGAGTGTAAGTCCTAAGCCATACATACACACACACAAACAATATTGGTCTAGATATCATGGGAAAATCCACCTTGAGGAAAAAGGGGTTTATGATCAAAATTACAAGACAACCCAAATTAACTATGAACCAAACTAGTGGTGAACACCGGTTTTTGGATTGTTATTAGGAACATGAACAAACCCGAGTGATTATTAGTATGGTTAGTTTCTTAGGGTTCATTAACTGTAGTTCTCAAAAAAATAAATCAAATATCTGATTCTAATAGGCAACCATGGTTATCAATTGGCTTGGCTTTCCCTTTTAAGGGAGGGAGAGAGGCTGGTGAATGGTGAAGTTTATTTTTGGCCTTGGCCCTTATGACCAAGGCAAGGATATTGTGTTTGGATTCATTATAGAGTACAATAGCTTAATGGATTTTGGCCTAGCCACTAGGTAATAGGTCTATTTTTATATGAGTATTTTTGCAAGATGATATTTTGGCTTGTGTTGAAACTTGAGATTAGGTGTAGAGTTATACTATCTTGAAGGATTTTGGTTTTTTCAGAGGATTTTTTTTAAGATTTTATTTTTGCATGGTGAAATATTTGAGTTTTCGTAATTCTTCTTTTGCCTTAAGATGCGTTTTAATGTCAAATGGCAAGGCCACACCCGTCGTTTGGTAGTTCATTTCCTACTTGGGTTTTGCTTTGTTATGCACTACGGGTGATGATTTTCCTTCTTATAATTTATTATGTTCCCATATGATAATCAATAATTCATCATTATTTATATCAATGTCAATTTTAATTTCAATTAATATAAATTTCGTGGACATGAAAAGGCACATGTTAATTTATCATTTCATATTCATGTTGGTGGGTACGGAAAGAGATGAAATATTCATAAGAATAAGAGATAATTATTTAAAAAAATAGTGAGATATAGTTATAAGAATTAGAGATAGTTATTAAGAAAGAAGTGAGGTAGTTATACTTGAAAATGTCTCTACAATTGTTTAACGATGATTGTATAAAGGCTTATGCAAATCTTGTGATTAAGGTTTTGAAATCTTATGATCACTCTAGCAAAATAATAATAGAGACTAAAGACATTTGGTTGGTAGATAGATAAGAGTGTTTAACAATTTTATAATTGTAATTTTCTGGGATATATATTAGGTCATCCTTCTATTTATTTAATTAGTGAGGGGGTGAGTGGGATTGTTAGTTTTCTTTTTCTTTCACAAGGAGCCATTTGATTCCCCTATCACCAATATTTTGGGAATAGGGGGGCACTCCCTCCAACATAAAAGCCTAAATATGCTTCCCACTCCAAAATAGATGCATGATTTGCAATTTACATACATGGAAGTTGAATGATGGCTAAACTTTATGGGATAAAAAATGAGCAAATTGGGAATATCTAAGGGAATAGATTGGGAACTTGGTGAACATTTTGAGAACTTGATGGGAACAGACCCCAAAAAAAAATACTCCAAAGAAATTGGGAAATTTTTGGATTTTTTTTTGTTTTTCTAGTGCAAATTCAATTAATTTTGCTAAATTTTTGGTTGAAAATTTGCCAAATTTTCAACATGAGAAAAAAGAAAAAAAAACCACTGATCCACCTAGACACCTATGCTTTCCATTCATAAGCGAGTCTAGTCTAGGTACCTAGATCAATAGGTGGTGGGTCCCTCCCTTTTCTTTTTGTAGGTCCATGGAATCCTATACTACTAGGTACACGCGACGACTGGTCAATCCCGGTCACCGCCTGAACTGTCTTCAAGGGAACTAGGTAAAACATTTGGGCGATATCTGGCTAAACTAGGGTTACGAGGCCACAGTGACCGCCAGGCGCCAGTCGTGGGTGGCGACCAAAATTCAAGAAAGCGCGAAATACGTACGAGTCCGACAGCACGTGAGTCGTCGGCATTTATTTTTGGCTCGACAATATATATAGCCAAAAATGCTATATTAAAAAATGAAAGTTGCTAAAATCATGTGCTTTTTGAAAAGCCTTATAGAAAAAAAAACGCCAGATTTTGATTTCGAAATACGCGGGTTCAAATTCGGTAGCCAAAAATACAGAAGGATGTGTTTTTTGTAATAAATATTTTCACATTCATCTTATAGCCAAATATGGCTAAGCCTTCATGTGGATCATCGCCACAAAAAGAAACTGCATGCGACCGACGAAGGAAAGAAAGTCGGTCGTGGTTTCGTGGTTCCAAGTGCTAGTTCTCGGTACGTTTTGTTTTGTTTTCATTTGTTTGTTTGTTTGTTGGTTTGAGTCAAGACTCAAGACTCAAAACCCACCCAGCGGATTTAGCTCTGCTGCTTGGATGAATGGCCATTTCTTCTTTGGTTGCCGCACCTCTTGCGCCACCAGGGGCGGTGGGAGGAGGATGAGCTGCAGCTTTTTATTTGTTGTGTTTGAGAAAAACCACATTCTCTTATTCTTGCAGATGTCGAGTTAGTCTTCAGCCTTGACTCAGCTATCTAGATTGCTACCTTCTAGATTCTCTTATTCTTGCAGATGTCGAGTGAGTCTTCAGTCTTGACTCAGCTATCTAGATTGCTTACCTTCTAGATTCTCTTATTCTTGCAGATGTCGAGTGAGTCTTCA
>Ga0116231_10007073_pt1 | contig 20871 bp, 10 predicted proteins | sample S1TSphgellanicum_2_FD_89695 | JGI IMG/M metagenome (GOLD analysis project Ga0116231, IMG submission 89695) | Host-associated microbial communities from peat moss isolated from Minnesota, USA - S1T2_Fd - Sphagnum magellanicum MG | ecosystem: Host-associated > Plants > Peat moss > Unclassified...
AATTAGGAGGGGTCAAAAGGGGGAAAAGAAAAACCCCCAAACACTTTGAAGAATATTATCAAAAACACCAACAAAAAAAAAAAAAAAAAAGTCTTTGAAAGGCGCTCTATTGCCTTTATGGTTCAAAAGATGATTTGTAGATCATAAGGTTGCGCTCTTATAGCACTTTAAATCACTTAAATTGAACAAGAAATGAGAAAGTTATGAGCATTGAAAGTAAGAGGGGATAGAATAGATGAAAAGAGAAGAAAAACACATTTTATAACTTGGAAAAAGCTTATTTTTCTTCTTGCTCTTCTATAATTACTCCTTTGCCTCTGCTATTCAAAGACGAATGGGAGAGATCAAGTTAGCGCTCCCATGACATTTTAAATCACTCAAAATGAAAAAGAGATGAGCTCAAGTTAGCGCTCGCATGATGTTTTAAATCACTTAAAATGAAGAAGAAATGAGCTCAAGTTAGCGCTCCCATGACGTTTTAAATCACTCAAAATGAAGAAGAGATGAGCTCAAGTTAGCGCTCGCATGGTGTTTTAAATCACTCAAAATGAAGAAGAGATGAGCTCAAGTTAGCGCTCCCATGACATTTTAAATCACTCAAAACGAAGAAGAGATGAGCTCAAGTTAGCACTCCCATGACATTTTAAATAAGTCAAAATGAAGAAGAGATGACAAAGATATTAATAAAGTGTTTGGTCTTAGGTGGTGTTTGGTCATAGGGTATATGAAAAGGGACATACAAGAAGTATAACACTGGAAGAAAGTTACTCTTGGACCCTTGTTGATAACTGGCCAGTTTTCAATGAGTGGGCAACAACACTGGTACTAACATGCACATGGATCTGAAGTTGTGAGCTTGATGACAAAGTTGTTAAAATTCACCAAATCTCTGCTTCCTTTTATATGCCTTGTTGTAGACGAGTGTGCAATCTGAAACTTGCTTGTTGATGCCGTTCTCATAAATGAAGCATGCAAAAAAGACGTATTCTATCCTACTCCAAACATATTTCATTCATACTCTAGTGTACGGAGTGTTTTATAATTCCTTCTTGTTCCAGTGACTAATGCTTTTTGAGGAATTGGTAATATAGTTGATTTTTTTGGGATTGTATGGTCATCCCTGGACATTTTCAGACACAAAATTTTAAAGGTAAATATCTCATTTCTAAGCCTAACTATTTCATTTTTATTTTTTTTCATAACTACCTCCTTCCTTTCCTCCTAATAATTGCCTCCATTTTATAATCACCTCTCTCCTTTTCCCTACCCACCAACATGTATATGAAAAAAATAATAATTAACATGTGTTTGTTCATGTCCATGAAATGTATATTAATTTAAACTAAATTGACATTGACCTAAATAATGATGAATTATTAAAAACCATAAGCAAATATATAGTTGATCATCACTCACTGGTAGTGGACAGCAGCATGGAGCCCAAATTACACAGTAAATTGGATTGTTTTAGGGTTTATGATGTGACTAATGTTTTGCAAACCTGCTTATCCAACATCTTTTTTTCTATCATCCCCAAAGAAATATCTGTTTTCCCAATGCAAAATTGAACACAATACCCTAGTACCTTGGCCAATTCGACACTAATTATATTATTTTCAAAAATGTTGAAATTTTCAAATTTTATTTCTTCCTAATCAAAAAATATTGTGAAAGATAATAGTGAATATTTAGGAATATTTCATTTGTTGAAATGAAAATTTCAAAATTAATTAATTATTCAACAGACATGGGTTGAAATGGCCAAGGTACTATGGTAATTCATATCACACCAAGAAATTGATAATGGAACACAAAGAAAGAGATAAAGGCAAGGGAGGCCTATTGTTAGTTGTATTAATTAGTTGAGGGGTGCATCATGAAGTTCAATTCCTTCCCTTCGGCCCACATTTATAGGTTATGAGAGTTCAACTTTTTGACAATGGGTGGTCATGGAAAATTACCATAAAACAAAACAAACTCTTGAACGAATGTGAACGATCATTAATTTATGAATGCATTTTATTCTATTCCATAAATAAAAGAATACAAAAAATAAATTAAAATTATAGTGTTTAGGTTACTAATAACTAATACTAGTCACCTAATGTCAACAGTAACATGTTCAATATTTAGTTTAAATATAGATAAATATAACTAGTAAGTAAACTAATTCAAATACAGATTTAAACTTAACTAACTAGTAACTAACTAATACTTATAACTATAAGTGACTGATTAATGCTTATGAAAGTAAAAATAAGTAATAGTAAATAATGTTAGTTAACAAATGGGTACCGATGTCAGGCAGTTCTTATATGTTCTTTGAGCTTTAGAAGCAAAGGAACAATGTGTGAGGATTCAACCTCCTTTGGGTTCGCTCACTAGCCTATCTACCCTATGTATTCACTTATTTACTTACCTGTCAACTCTCAAAAAATTAAAAAATCAGTTTTGATGTATGAATGCAGCTCTCAAAATTGCATTTAAAATCAAAGGACTAGCCAGAGAACCTCCGGTTCTTTCATTAAAACTGTTGGTTCTTTAAGCTATTTGAAATAATCAGAACCGGTGGTTCTTTGATTCTGGAACCCCCTAACACTAATGCATACCTATTTTTGCTTCTATTAATTAGTTGTGGCAGCAATTGACTCATCAGCCAACAAATTCTGAAACTTTGGACACTCACACCCTGCAATTTCATTATTTTAATTTGGCATCACATGTGTGCATTGTCCCACTCAATTTAGGCTTGTAAGTTGTGATAATTGTTTAAATAAATTTCAAAGTGTGAAAAAAAAACTTTTCATTTTTAATAAATAAGATTTTTTTTTAAATCCATTTTTACCTTAACCATGGGTATATGATAAGAGTTACCTGGACCCTACCCATCTACCCAAAATTATAAAATTTGTTTACCTGAACCCTACCCTAATGGAACAAACCCAAAAAAAAAACATAATATACCCTTATCATTGGATAAATAATTAACTTTTTTACATATACCCACAACTGGTATACACCAAAGTGCCTTATGCCACCGGCAACTGGAGTAGTACCTAGTGGGAATGAGGGCAATTAGTTGTGGCTACACCCATAGCTCCAAATTTAATTTGTCATGGGCCTCTTTGATTGCTTGATTCATAAAGAAAACTTGTTTTCAGGCTTTTGACACTCTAATTATGCATACCTAGTACCTTGGCCAATTCGACACCTAATTATATTATTTTCAGAAATGTTGAAAAAAACATTTAATTATTTCCTCCAAATCATAAAATATTGTGAAGGAAAATAGTGATATTTAAGAATATTTCAATTGTTGAAATGATTTTTTTCAAAATTAATTAATTATTCGAAGGACATGTGTTGAAATGGCCAAGGTAGTATGATATATGTTTTGATTTTGCTTTCCCTTATAGGTAGAACTCATTAGGGTATGGCAAAGGGCTATTTAATGAGCCATACTTATACAGGTCCAATTCATGATTTGAGCATTTTCTATCATACAAAGGGAATCAAAATCATGATAATACAAGTCCAAACTTGTACTCTAATGTTCTCTCCATGGTAGTAAAAGCCATTTTATACCTAATATTACTCAAGGAACCCCACATGTGTGAGTCATTACCCCCACAAAACACAAAAAAAGTAAGACTTGATCAACCACTTAGAGAAATTTCCTTGTGTATTTGGAGAACACCTTATATCCATGACTCTCCCTCCTAGAATAGAAAAGAGGAGTGATCATATGCCTATTCCTTAAGAGGGGGAGCAATCTTAGGCCTATGAGTAGGTGTAGTGAGTGATCTTATACCTAATAGTAGGTGTAATCAGCAATCTTACACGAGTGCCTTAAGAGCACAAGAGATAGGCGTAAGATCCCTCTCACTCTTAAGGAATAGGTGTAAGAATCATCCCCATCCTACACCTTGTGATTTGTGTATAGTGTCTAGGGTCACAATAACATTCACCTTGTGCTTTATATGTTGGGGAAATTAGACACTATGAACCAAAGACGGAGCCTGAGGTTTAAGGCATGACTCAACATAATGATCAAGGCCAGATGGTATGGTGTGGGCTTCCACAAGTACACGCCTACTGTGGGCACGAGGTGTTTCACAAAACAAAACGCTTGCTCATGGGCAGCCTTTTTTTTTTTTAATTGCCGAAATTTCATCAAAATTCAGAAATGAAGTGATTTTGGAATAAGTTTTCAATTACCAGAACTGAGGGGAAAAAAATTAGTAAAAATCACCAAAATTTATATATTTGGTTTTGAGTGTATAACCAAAGAAAGATATAGAAGGATGATTAAAGCTTTGTACTTCATATCTGGTTTATAGCCAGATTTGGCTAAATCTCCTTGAGGACAATTATCACTTTTCCTACATGTCTTCCTATGGATGATCACCATTTTGGCTACAAACAAAAAAAATCTTCTGAAAAAAAACACCACTCATGAGGTCATTACAAATACGACCTTGTGAGTCTCCAAAGGCACACTAGTACGTACTCTTTGGCTGATGATGGCAAGTGGTAATGCTAATCAGATTTTCATCAATCAATCAATCCTTGCTACGGAGATGGTTATGAGTGTAAAGTTTAGTTTTTTCTCCTTGAAAAACATAAAGCTTGTCAGTTGCGACAAATCGTCAATGGAATGAATCCCGTATATATAGAGGCTTTTCATTCTCCTGAATTGCATAGCTGTGACCAGCCTTTTTTTTGTTCACCCTAATTGCAAAGTTGGCAACAGCTACGAGCTTTTTGTTGGCTTTGCCTACCAAGAAGGCAAGGCAAGGATATTGTTGTGTTTAGATTCATTATAGAGTATTATAGTAGCTTAAGGGATTTTTATAGGCCCCTAGGTAATAATAAATAATAGGTCTATTTTTATTATGAGGATTTTTTGAAAGATGATATTTTGGCTTGTGTTGAAACTTGAGATTAGTTATAATAGAGTTATAATAATTATCTTGAAGGATTTGGGTTTCTTTTAGAGGATTTTTCACCCTAATTATAAGGCTGGGGGCCGGAGTGGGTGGACAATTTTTGTAAGTACAAAGTCCCAATTGTTTCCAAGCACAAAGTCCCAATTGTTTCTAAGCACAAAGTCTCATTTGGAAGTACTTAGAAATCTATGTGCTTAGAAATCTATCATGACTTCAAATTTGGCCGTGTTGTAAAGAATTGTGAATTGAATGAAAATTAGGTAGTGGTTTGTTTCCAGAGCAAATATGAGAGGAAGCAAAAGAATCCACACAAAAAAAAACCCCACAATTGCAAGAGAGAATAGCCCTTTCCTTCCTTCCTTCCTTTCTTGGCTTGTTTGTTGTACTAGAGTTATATTAGTTGCTTTGTCCAACAACACTGAGATTTTGCATGAAATTTTGTTATGTTGAATCTGGCCACTTGGACCACACAACAACAACAACAACTTCTTCTTCTGCAAATCTGCAACTACCTCCAGCACAAGTGCAGACAAGCATGCAAGTACAAAATCCCCTTTTATCATCATCCAACTCCTTTTGTCATACCAGTCATACTTCCCTGACAATTTGACCTAATTCCCATATCAAATTTTGTAGGGGGGGAGGGGGGGGGGGACCCTTGAAAGAAGACAAGAGCTTCTTCCCCTTCTGAAGGAGGAAGCTCAGGTCAGGTGTCAGTGCTGTGTGTCAGTGAGCTTTCAAGCCTAGTGACAAAAATATAGAAGCATATCATGCAACAATGGTGAAAGAATTCAGGTCTATGGGTTCAAAGATCTTGGGTTCAAACCTGGTGGCAGATACAAAAGTCTATTCCCCTTGCCATGTACTTTACTTACTTACTTAGGCTACCCAGGACAAAAAGAATTTTAACTGTCTTTGTTGTAAAGGGTGCCATTTGCTCACCCTTTTGGTTCCAACATTAAAAAAAAAGGTTCCACTATTTTAATTTAATTTTTTTAGGGTTTCTGAAATGTTTCATTATTTCAATTGTGGCTACATTATTATTCTAGTAGTGAACTCCTCCTGACTCCTCACCCTTTTTTTCATTCCTCACCAGTTGGTAGATGTCTGTCTACCTCTCCTTGATGTTTGGTGTTAACTAGTTATCAAAAGGGTGGATTGAACACAATTTGGAATTTTTGAGCTGACCTTGGCATTTTTCTTAGGAATGTAATGCTAACCCATTAATGTATAATTGCACCCCTTGCCATTGGATTATCAAAAATACAAGTTGGAGATTGGAATTTTTTAAACTTATCCACAAGTTACAACTATAAAAATTCTGAAATACTTAAATTTGATATGTTTAAAATTTGAACCCATTTTTTAAATAATTAAATTCCTTTGTCAAAAAAATTAATTATTTCAAAATAACATATTTTCTGTGCTATTTATTGTCCTACCTACAACTTTTAGACCCAATTTCATAATAGTTAAGAGTCAAGACCATTGTGCAATTTTACATCCGGTAAAATATCTTGGGTGCAACGGTTTCCCAAACCCTCAAATTTTACTTTGTAGTTATCATAAAATAATCAAAATCTATTAAAGAAAGGCTAAATCTATAAGTGTCATTGTTATCACATAGGGTGAAAATTGGGTTATTGTGAGCTCCATGATCAAGTTTAGAAAGTTACATTGTGGCCTTACACTTGAGAATCATAGGAACCAATTTTGGACTATCCATACTATCCATTGAATCCTTCCTTCAAATATTCAAAAGAGTTATGAGAAAGGCATTAGGTTAAATCATATGTAATGAAGCTTGCAATGTTATAAAACATAATTGTGTTAAAGGGTAAATTTTTATGTACTTGATGAGTGATGCCCATAAAGTGAAGTCTTTAGGGGTGTGATGACCTCCTTTGAAGGTAGCCCACATGAAGACCAAACTTATAATGTTTAAATAACCTTTCACCAAGAAATGAAAGTTTAAGCTCCATGTGATGGGCGTGTGCATGCAATATATAGTTTATAGAAAGTAGCTTTATGTTTGAACTTTGAACAACGTTACTTTTAAAATATCCCTTGGAATTCCGGACATGTTTTACACTACAACCCCTAAGTTCTTAATCTTTAGTATTGAAGCAACTTTGTTATAATGAAAGCTTTCATTATCTTTAATCGATTGAAGAGTACCATAAATCATCATCTTCATGACGCATTCAACTCTATAATTTAACTAAGAAATGTCTTCCCATATCTCAATTGTCGATCTTTATACCGAGCCCACATTAAAGATTATTGTTTAGCATCCAAAATTGACAATGCTAGATTTTGACTTTTCATTGTATAACCTATTATAGTAAATTATGATTCATATTAATTAATTGTGGTGACCCCAAAATTCAAGGAAAAAAAATGGGTGATAAGCTTCTTTGATTGGCCCATCACAAAAAATGTGATCAAACTTTGGACACTCCCAAAATAACTATATTTCTAGTGTTTTTTGTTGGGCAAAGGATATGGTATTTTGAAACACATTGGGAACATTAATAAATTATCATTGGGAACTTGGTAAGAACATGATGGAACCATTTGGAACACATTGGGAACACCAAATTTCAAAAAAACTTGTTAATTGAAGAAAAAATAGGTACCCATCAATGTAAGAAAATACAACAACAAACTGAAGTTTTTTTATAAAAAGAGGTGAAATTCAAATTGTACTTTGAACATGTCATGATTAGGACATCATCATCGTGATTTATCACGCATTCAATGATTTTTTTGAGCTCAATTGTGTTTTGAAAGCTATGGGTCCAAATGACTATGTTGGGCATGTGATTGTGTTTTGGGAACTATCCATTTTTTTTACTAGAAAAAAATCAAATCACAAGTCCAATATAATTGCATTGGATGCATGACTATGTTTTGGAATCAATTATAATTCGATCCAATATATATATATATAATTGGTTTTTTTAAATAAATTATTACTATCATGTCAACTAGTAGTTTCAGTCATAATATTTTTGACATCAATGATTGGTTTGATCTTACTAAGAGCATTTTTATCCACTATTTGTTGTCGCTAAAATTTTAGTCATAAAAAGTCATGTTATGTATTAGTGATATGTCATATTTTCATTAACTAAGAATTAGTATAATCTTGCATAGTAGACAAGGTCTTGCCCATTCCATGACTCATAAAATCAAGTAGTAATATTGTTAACCAAGTTCCAATGTTCAAATCAATACATAAATTATAACCAAAGTTTGATGAAATTAAGCGATGTTTCTTTTTTAAATGGATAAGGTGAGTTGGTGGTTTGTTGTACGTGCTTTGAAATTGAAATTTGAAAATAAACATGTCAAAATTCAAGTTTTTTTATTTTAAGTTATAATTTTAAAGTTTAAAGTTTAAAGCTTTAGAGTTATGATTTTGGGGTTTATCTTTTTAAATCAGTGTTCTAGGTTTTGAAGGTCTAACAATTTGGGTTTAAGGTTTTGTTTTTATGTTTTTGGGTTTAATTTTTGAGGTTTAGTTTTTAGGTTTAAAGTTTTCAGGTTTGAGTTTTTAGCTTTTAAGGTTTAACCTTTAAAGTTGGGGTTTAAGGTTTTTAGGATTCAAATTTTTAAGGTCTAATTTTTAAGGTTTAAATGGTAAGGCTAAAAGTGATCAAGTTTCAAAGGTATAGGTCATGTTGAATGTTAAGGACAAAATTTTCTTAGAAAACATTTGTGTTTTTGGATTTGCATGTGTGTGTGCATACGAAATTACAAAACTTAAAAAATAAGTTTCAAAGGGGTGGATTTATGTGTAGGCTTGGTAGAAGGGAAAATTCTAAGGCTTGCACAAAGAAGCTAATGGGGATTATACAACAATGGGGTTCTCCCAAGTTGTTTCTCATTTCATTCTCATTTGAACACAAGATGATGTATTCACTCTTCAAGCTTTAACAATCATTTTTCTTTCAATAATCATGATTAGAACTCTTCTTCAAGCAAGAAGGAAATTATGTTTAATGATATGGACCATGAAGCTTTCGTGTTTGATGATTACATTAATCCACAAGGTGCCAATAATCACATGTTATGCTAGGTCTACAAGTGAACATCATTTAATTTTTAAAACATCATAATTTTCATCGTAATTTAAATAATCCCCCTAAGTTGTTGAATGAAAGGTAGCTTTAACTTTTAAGGTTAAGATTATGAATAACTTTTAAAAATCTTTCAAGCTTATAAGGTTTCAAATTACTAAAAAGATTAGGGCAAATTGTTTGGTTAAAAAAATTTTATGGCAAATTTAAGGTTAGGGTTTTTGGGAATTTATGGTCAAGTTTGTTGGGTTTAGAATAGGTTAGGCAAAATTTAGGGTGTAGGCTTATCTAGAGCAAATTTAAAGTTAGGGTTTATCATCATGAACCTTAATTTGTCCATGTGTCATAACAAAAGATATCCCAAGTTGTGTTGGATAGAGTGTTGAAGTTAAACCCATAGCAATGGCCTTTTAATTTCATTTTATTCATGAGGCATGCATAACAAACTTAACATCTCACAACTTAAAAATGAAAACCATGTAACATTAGTTCATTCATAATTTGTATGTATCACACATTGATATCATGCATTGAAAACACATTTGATACATGGATTTATTGGAAGATGTGAAATTCGTAGGACATTCATTCATTCATAGGTTTGTACTTCATTCATCAACACATTTATCAATGTGTTAAATGTGTTTTCAATGCATAATATTCATGTGTAAAATGTATGAACTTATGAATGAATGAATTTTGCATGATTTTTATTATTAATTTGTCACATGCTAAATTTGTGATGCAACAATGTCATCATGCATGACATTTTCATGTGAAATTGATCACAATCATGTTTATGTGATGATGCATTGTTCATCACATCATACATTAACTATGTGGATGAAATTTGTTAAACCACACATGAGGAGAGAAGGGGCTTGAGCAATTAATTGCCAAAGCTTCCAAGGTGTATTGAAACATTGGTTGAAATTTGGATGTGATAAAAATATGAAACACATTGGTCATGGTTTAATGTGATGAACAACACAATCAATTTGGACCATCATGACCTAGTCATTTACATAGACATGAGCTATCCCAAGTCCTACCACGATGTCAACATCTTCTACCATTATAACATTTATCAAAATTGGCTATAGTATTTTACAAACAAGGATGAATGTTTTGAATACCTTTTGGGAGATTCAAGTTACATGGTGAAATTTGAACCTATAATGATATGCATGTAGGGATTATGGTGCAAGTAGAATAGGGAATTATCATAGGCTCAAAAGAGAATGGAAACACTTCATGAATAGGTTTAAATCAACAAAACCAAATTTTACACATTTGTTCGAAGTTGGAATTATCCTCGCAACTTGTTAGATCAAAGATGCATGGACTTCATATACAAGGTCATTAAGGAGCACAATCATGACCTAGTTACACAAGGATGGGTAAGGGATTTCTAACTACATATCCAAAATTACATGCGTTTTAATTCTTCATTTGATATGACTCTTAGATCCTTAATTAACTTCATGTTGGTTAGTTTCATTTTGTTCTTCCTTTCATAATTGATGTTCATCTTGGCTATCATGAATTGATCATAAACATCGAAGGTGGAAAATAAGTGGATTGCCATGCTTGCCATGCATGTGTTTGGATTACACCACCAACATCTCATTATTGGTAAAGCTTGCTTTTCATTTGTAATAGTCATAAGGTTAAGGTCAAAGGTAGTAGCAATAATATTAGGTCCATGTGAATTGAATGAAATACAATAGTTAAGCATAAGAAATGGGGTGGAGGGCATGGGTGTGCATTCCATGGAACTTTGATGTTTCTTCAATATGTATTTTGTCACATGTCCATTTATGTCATGGATGCCATCATTGGCTAACATCACCATTGTTGACATCATCATTGATAAATTTCATCTGTGAACATTTTTTTTCATCTATAATAAATAATTTTTCGTATGGATGATGGGCATATATGGAAATCCCTATGGAAGATTCCTTGAATTAAGTTCTCAAAAAAATCTGAATAAAGATAATCTTGGTAGATTACTAAGTCCACTTTATACTTAAATTCAATTAAACCACATATTTCTTGCTAATGTTACAAGCAACAAAGTGTATTTTGTATGAAGTTGTTAATGTGCTAAACTATAAAGATTTGGAAATCAAAATCATATCAAGAAAATTGAAATGATGAGCTCAAAAAATACCTTCAAATTGACTTGTAGAACCCCCAAGGGCCTTTGAAAATCAAATTCATATTCACAAAACCTAATGATGTAAAATTAAACCCACAAATAGGGTTATAAACTTGTTGAAGGGTTTTGAATATTAAAATCATATTGATTGAACCTAATGACGTCAAATTGGAACCCAAATGGAGTTACAAACTTGTACATGGTTTTGAAAATTAGAATACACATGCATAACCTAATGAGGTTTAATTGGGACCCCCACATGGTAAGGTAACTTCATAGAAGGTTTTTGAAGAGCAAAATCACACCCATAAAACCTACTAAGATCAAATTGAACTCCCCAAATAGTAGGGCAAACTTGTAAAAAGGTTCTTAATATCAAAATCACACTTTTTACATAACCTAATGAACTCAAATTGAACCTTTCAAATGATAACGAACTTTCAAAAAATCACATGAAAATCATCGAGAGAATTAAAAACCCTTCCCCAAGGTGTTTTCAAGGTTAAAATACTATCTATAAACTCAAAACATATCAAATAAAAATCACCATGAAGACCAAAAGTAGACCCTAAACCAAATTTGATTGCTTATACAAAGTTCAATTGTCAAAATCATCTAGGTTTAGCAAGTCACCCATCTATAAGAAAAATTCTAAACATTTGATTTCAAATTGCAAATGGACTTTTAAAGAATGCTTTAAAAGTCCTTGAATTAAAATTGTTTGGTGAGAAGGCATGATGTCAAAATTCACAATTTTAAATGCATTCCATGCCATGGTATCACACACAACCTTATACCAATTTTTTTTGTTTGACACAAATGCCAAATCATTGAAGGGTCTATGGGGAAATGATGGAGAATATGATCAATGACAAAGGCATTTGTGAAAGGTGAGAATAGGTGGCTAAAGCAATCACATAGAAGTTTGTGGCTATGGTCTATTGGCTTTGGTGCAAAAGCTTTTCAAATTTTGATGTTCTTCAAGGTTGAATTTTAAGACTCTACAAGGATTGTGCAAGTGATGTAGTAGTTAAGTTTCAAAAGATTTCACAAAGCTTGTGACAAAATATAGCAATGATCATTATGTGAGGAGAAAACCTTGACAAAAGGTGATCTTTAGGTTGAAACAATCATAAAACACATTTTCCTCTTGGGTTGGTTAGGCTCCTAATACCACTTCTCTCTATAGGGGTGTTAAACCTTGCTTTAAAACAAAGCTACAAATTTTGTAGCATTGCTACTGGGTTCAAAACACTCAACCCATGTGTGATAGATGATTGAACTCTTCCATTGAGGCTTTGATTTCTTTCCAAGAAAATGGTTATTGCAATGCACCTTCCACCTTGTTATCATTGGCACACACATGTTCATGAAAGCTCACACATTCATAAAAATTGAAAGTTGACATACAAGTTTTCAAGGTCACAAAAGCTCCAAGTAAACATGCTACCAAAACTTGAAGCAAAAAACCAAAAAAAAAAAGCTTTGCGCATAAGCTCTTGTTTTGTGATGAGCAAAATAACTTGACATGAAATTTAGCTCATGTTGAATTTAGGTGCAAAATTGTGTTTTGCACTTTGTTAATCACATTTTAAAACTTTAATGTTGAATTCGCAACTATGACCTATGTATCAAACAAGCATAGGTTTCCTAGGTAGGAAATGGAACTATATGTTGACTTCATTTTATTTTTTTCCTATTAGTGTCAATTTTAACGAACCAAACAATTGAGAACATGCTTGAATTGAATCATCAACATAAACAAATTACTTCGTGAAACAAGCCTTGGTAAAACCCATTGTCATTTAATGGAACGATGGCTTTGTGTTCATGGGTAATTCAAACACATTCAAATTTTAAAAAGAAACTTGCCTTTCAAACACCTATATTGTAGGGGGGCATACCCAAACTAATGTACTTTGTGAATTGAGATTAAGCTACAATTAAATGTAGTTTGTTTCTTGCCCAACCTATGGCTGCCCAAAAGGTTGTGATTTAGATTCAATAAAATAAACCTAATGCAATTAAGACAAAGTCAAATTTCGTTTCAATCTTAAGATTTTATAACACCAAAGGCAATCCCAAAAAATTACAGATGTTTTCCTTGAAATCCATTTCATAATTTAAAGTGTGGAATATACCTACAATCTCAAATGACTTTTTTGGTTTTGTGGATGATTAGTTCATGTGGGCACTATGTTTTCTCTTATTACTTTTTGAATGCGTTGGAATTGTTTTTTTTTTTTTTAAAGTTATAGAAATCCAAGAAAATTTGAAATGTCCTTTTAGCCCAATATAACTTGCATTGGGGGCTAGTCTAGTAAAAGAAAATTGGTGTTGGATTTATGTTATTTTGTGAACTTTTTAAAAAAACATGGGAAAAACTTTGTTTTGGAGCAAAAAAAGTCATCACTTTTGTGAACTTGAAAAATAGGTGGTCTATTGGATTTTCTTTTTTTGAGCACAATACTATAGTATCTTTACCATTTCTTCAACAAACTGTTGAATAATTATTTAAATTTAAAATCTTAACTTCGGTACGTGGTTTTTTTATTGTGAAATTTTTGATAGGTAGTGATTATATAAAATAATAAACAAATAGTAGTTTGTCAATTTTATGGAGTAGTTTAGTGTGTCTAGACTACTTCAATTTTAAATCGCTGCCATGAAAGGTCTGCGATTCAAATCCTAACAGTTGAACTTTTAAATTTATTAAAATTTTGGCACAAATAATGAATAATTTTGCCAAAAGTTGAGCAAAACAAAAAGTAATTTAATTCATGCCAAAATGGTAAAGGTACTATGTGTGGGCCTCTATCAATCTCTACAACATCCAAAATAGTGTTGCATGCTATTTAAAACATGAAATTCATCCAAGTTTAACTTCAATGAACTTCATCCAAGTTAGAATTTGCTAGCCATGATATTGCTTGCATGTAGAGCTCATGGTCTGACCTCTTGGATCCATCATTCCTGGTGTGGCCAAAATAGGCTTACTGGGCACCATTTTTAATATTTAAAAAAATTATTTTATTTTTAAAATATAACTTTTTTTTGCTTTCTTCTTGCTTGTGATGTTGGGAGGAGGTGGGAGAATGGAATGTACGAACTAGAAACACGAGGGATTGTGAATGAGGCCAAAAAGATCTGGTGAGATGGGGTTCCTAAGTTCCCATTTCATGCAATGGGCCAACAAAACAACCCAACACCCAAATCTCATCCATAAATGAGTAGGTATTCAGATCTGACTTGTATGTTTGGCAACATGATCATGGCAAGCTTCTAAGCTTTTTTTGTTTTATATTGGGATTTTTAGTTCTCTTCCTTTACCATATCATAGCAGAGTGTACAGGGTACTAATAAAGCACCAATCTAGGTAGGCAGGTAGGTACCAGAATTCAATGATTTTCTCTACTGTCCAACACATTCTCTTGTTGTCCTTTTGCCTGCTATTAAACTAATAATATAATATTATATATATATATATATATAATCACACTTCCAGTTTCATTTCTTTGTTCACAGAATATTCAGAGATTATATTAAAATGGGTTGCACTTTTTTCTTCATTTTGCTGCTCATTGGGCCACCCCCCAAAAAAAAAAAAACAAGTCTGAAGGGGTTTTAGGGTTTAGGAATAAGAATAGAGAGAGGGAAAAAATAATAATTTGTCAGTGGGTGGTGGTGACAAATAACTTGAAAAGTCTTTTGTCAGTAGGGTTTAGGGTTTGGAGAGAGAGATGGGAAAAGAATTGTTATTAGTGGGTGCTCATAAATACTTGGAAAGTCTGGTTTTTAGGGTTTAGGGTTTGGAGAGAGATAGAAAAAGAATTGTTGTTAGTGGGCAGTGGCAAAAACCTGAAAAGTCTGGCTTTTGGGTTTAGGGTTTAGGGTTTGGAGAGAGAGAGAAAAAGAATTGTTGTTAGTGGGTGGTGGCCAAAACTTGAAATGTCTGTGTTTGGGGTTTAGGGTTTGGAGCAAGATAGAGAAAAAAATTGTTAGTGGGTGGTGGCAAAAACTTGAAAAGTCTGTCGTTAGGGTTTAGGGTTTGGGGTTTGGAGAGAGATAGAAAAAGAATTGTTAGTGGGTGGTGACAAATACTTGAAAAGTTAGGGTTTATGGTTTAGGGATAGGAAGAGAGAGAAAAAAAAAATTGTCAGTAGGTGGTGACAACAACTTGAAAAGCCTGTCTGAAGGATTTATGGATAAGAAGAGTGAAAAAAATTGTCAGTGGGTGGTGACAAAAACTTTAAAAGTCTGTCTGAAGGGTCTTAGGGTTTAGAGTTTAGTGAGAGAGAAAGAGAGAGGGAACAAAAAATTGTCAGTAGGTGGTGACAAAAACTTGAAAAGCCTGAAAGGGTTTTAGGGTTTAGAGCGAGCAAAAAACACAATTATCAGTGAGTGGTGACAAAAACTTGAACTTTCCATCCTGGGGTGACAAAGTGACAACCACTCCAGACTGGGGGAAAAGTCTGAAGGCTGTAGTAGGATTTGGGCTTTAGAGAGAGAGGAAAACAAAATTGTCAGTGGGGGATGTGATGACAAAAAACTCATGTTTTTCAACCTCTGGTGACAACCACTCCATATGGGGGGAGGAAAGTCTGAAGAGTTTGAAAGGGGTTTTGGGAGAGAGAGAGAGAGAGATAAAAAGTTATCAATGAGTGGTGATGACAGAAACTTTGAATTTTTCATCCTCTCTTGACAACCACTTCAGATTGTAGACACTAGCGACTCCTCAAATGGCATCTTCATGGGGTTTTTTTTGGGGTGAGTTTCAGTTCATAATTAGATAGTATAGATTGAGAGATAGATAGATAGATAGATAGATATTGGGAGCATAAAAATCACACTAGATTTGGAAGTCAGTCTTTTATGCGCATGTCAGATTTGACTCCAAAACCCACCTCCACCAAAATGCCCGAATGTATGCATCATTGCTGCTGGACAGAAGCAGATTTATAGGATCAGGTCAACATGCAAAGGGAGCAAAGCAAGAAAAGACATTCAAGAAACACAATAACCGACCACTTTTTCCAGTAAAGCTGCCAAGCACAAGGGCCTTGTCAGTTGGACCATGTGATTGATGGCAACTTTCAAGTCTTCCTTCCTTCCTTCCTTCCTACTACATACAGCCCTCATCAAAGGCAGACTACGCACCCAATACCACCATCACTTTCACTAAGCCCCAAGCTCTACAATCACCCTCCTATCACTCACCACTTGCTATGTGTGAAAGAATAGAAATGGTAAGATGTTAAACCCCGCTCCCCTCCCCTCCCATGCACTTTGTGAGTGTCAGTTTTACATGCTGCTTGATTCTACTGCAAAGTTGTATCTTATTTTGTGTCGAATTCAAAAAATCAACTGAAGCACAAACCTTTTTATAATGATTGGGTGAATAATAGAACTCATTTGAAACAATTTAAAGTGTGGATGTGGGTGATTTATTGCAATATTTTATTTTATGTATTTATTTATTTATTTTTCCAGAGGGGGACTCTAATGAAGGAAACACTTCCTTTTCAATGAGAAATGGAAACCACCATTATTACATTATTTTTTACCTCTACTTCGTTGATCAAACTTTTTCCAGTTTTTTATGGAATTTTTGTGCTTAACCCACAGGCCACAAGTAATGGATACCCATACTACCATAGTCCGTACAGGTGCAGCTTGAACACATGTTTGTGAATGAATTAATTAACTAATTAATTGTGAAGATTCCATGTCAAGACTTCAATAGTCAAGAATATTCCAGAATATTCCCTACGTTCCTTCACCAAATTTTTTTTCTTTGAAAATGGATTATTTTAATAAAATTTCTACATTTCTTCAAATAACCTAATGAGTGTCGGAGCTCCCAAGATACTACGATATTTTTAAGGAGGAAAAAAAAAGCATTTGTCGATACCCAAATAAATTTTGGCTACGGTGTTCAAATTGGTGGCCTCTTGATCAAAGTATCAGGTCAATACCCTAAACCACGAGAGGGGTCTTAATAGTCACGTGAATATCCTAACCCTAGACCCTAAATGGGGCAAGGACCGATTTTCAACCGTTATCTTGATTTTGTTCTAATCCCCAGTTTCGGGATTTTCAAAAAAAATCAGAACAAAATAAAGTTATCCGTAAAGTCAGGCGATTAGGGGGTGAGAACGGCGAGTTTCGGCATAATAGGGTATCAAATGCTTAACTGGGAATGAAATTTTACAAAACGAAATCATTGGGACCCAAACTAGATTTCCACCAATCTTGGTGATAAACTGAGTTTCGTCCCCCCTTTCCTTTTTCCTGAGCGCCTCCACTGCTGCTACAGATATTTTCACTGCTCCTCCCACCTGTACAACTACTCTACGTTATAACCTTGTCATTAAATGCTGAGTTTCAGCATTTCATACTGAGATTTACTAAGGTTTTATTTTTTTCGGATACCACTCAAAGATGGGAAAGAGGGTGAAAGAGAGGGTGACTTTATGGATAACTTTAATAACTACCAAAAACCCAAAATAACTGGTTCTGACCAATTAATTTCGGAAGTTCTCTCAAAATGCCGCACCTTTTGCAAAGGACAGATTCCGCTTGATAATGTGCCGTAACAATTTCTGCCAGTGCTTTACATTGGCAAAAAAAGTGTACGAACAAAACCTAAAAAAAAAAACAAGTGGAAATTTTTTTTGGAGAGAACTATTGCAAGGTGTATATAGCCAATAATTATTTTTTAAAGCACGAGGTAATTGCACTTCCCTTTTTTGGCATTAAAACGTACATTGCTTCCCAATTGTGTTAACTAGATGACAAAAATGGGGATCATTATTTGTTTATTGTTTTAAATCCATGCGCGCACCATGCGCCCATGCATGGAATCTTTTAAGTCCTACTACCGTACTACCTTGGCAAGTTCCATATTTCAGTTTCCAATAGTTATGTTGTATTGAATATTTTATGTGTAAAACTCTAATGAAGTTGTGAACAATTATTCTCTTTCTTCCTTCACAAAATCATGTTCTTTGAAGAAGAGGAAAAAAAGATCTTTTGAAAACTTCAAACAATTCCTAATATAATAGTCTCTAAGGTGCCAAAGTACATCCATTTTATGTGATTTTTTTGGATTTTCCATCCATTTGAGGTAGAGATTAGAACAACCCTAAATCCTACCTCGAAACTACATCCCATCATCTTGTCCTTTGCTCAAAACACAAGTCCTCTACCTTCCCCAAGTCATGCAGGATTCAACAAAGAAATTCTCTTGTTGAATCTTGAGTGTATGTGTGTGTGTGTGTGTGTGTGTAGCATCTCTCAAAGGTTGTCTTTGTATTGTTATTGGGGGCATTGGGCCCCTCTTGATCATGGAGAGAAATCATACCAGCTATTTATTTTTCTAAGTGAAATTGTCATTTCTAGATAATTTGTACTCCTAATTTGGAGTGATTTTATTGGGACAATTTTTGTCATTTTGTTGAATTTTTGTTTTTTGGAGAAGTTTAAGGAAAAATGTATTTTTCTCTAGTGTAAACTTGATTACTTTTGCTAATGACATTCTCATATTTACAATCTTTTTGGGACCTATGCATTCTAGTGTAATTACTAAATCTCTTCATGATTAGCAAAAAATAATCAATATTGGGGGTGGTCCATAAGATTTGAAGGTGAGAGTAAGAAAATGTACTTAAAGGGGCACAATTATCAAATAGTGGTGAAAGCATAGTGTAAGCGCAATACACTACAATAAGCAACAAATTAAAAACTAAGCATGAAACTCTTTTTTAACATCAAAATTGGTGCTAATATGAAATTCAAGCCCCATTTCATACATGTGTTTTTTTTTGGGTCTTATTTATTTTTATCTTAGTCCCAATTTCAACCAAATCAGGGATATGGTGCCCATTATCCATGACTTTATGGATAAATTTTTTAATGATTTTCTCTTTTTATTGAATTCATTGCTCTTTGCAAATAATTAGAACAATATCCTTAACTTATTCTAGGGACCAATTTAATTCATTTCCCAATTCCTTCAAAACCCATCCCCTCTTTAGTCTTGGTATTTTGAAAGCATTTGTAATCCCATCAATACTTTGGAGACCAATCATTTTCATGCCCACATATACTATTGGTATTAACCTTAAGTGAGTTCAATTTGGGTTGAAGGGTTTAACACTACTGATGGGTAGTTGTCTATTTTTACTACAATTGGTGGTTCCAATTATCAAGAAATGAAGGAACCAACTGATGTTCAATTTTTTTGAAAAAATAGCTTACCAATTATTTACAAGGTGGTCCAACTTGGGAAAATTAAAAAATAAATAAGTAGGCAATTTTGCAACATATCATTATTTTAATCCAAGAATTTTAATTTTTAATGCATTTGACAAGTTTCAACTTTGAACTCAAAAAAATCAAATTTAAACTATGATTAACATCGCATACAAATCAAAGTTTCATATTTTTTAATTTACAAATTTAACTACCCATAAACATCCAAACTTTCCTCTTGTTTTAAAGAAGCTCCAAATTCTTCTTTTCATTCTTACTTCAAGTTTTCTTTAGAATCAATCATTTCTTTTAAAATATTTGGGTTTTATGACGAATTCTAGCATCATTGGCCCCATTTTTGTTGATGGTAAGTAACATATCAAGATCTTTTTATTTGTGCTCAACATCTATGCAAAGTAGTTAAAATTTTAACATCAAAATAATCGTGTCAACCTTTATTTGTGAGACCAAAACACCCAAAATACGTCTTGCAAGAAGACCAACAATGGGAAACATTTTCTTTTCTTTGTTCCATGCTGAAAATGAGTAGAATATCTCCTTCACCTCAACCTTAAATTTGCTAAACATGAACACTTCTCAAATGACAAACTTCCTAGCAAGTTCATTGTTAGCACTTGACATCTAAAAAATATCCATATTATAACCTTCATCATTCTCATTACAAATGTATGTGGTAGACATAGGATGAAAATGATAACATTTAAAAAGCATAAGCAAGAAGGATTTTTTGGTCTTAATCTTCAACAATTGCAATTCCTCGTTCTCAACTAATGTATGTAGACACTAAGTAAAGGCTCTTGAAATGATGGTCCAAAATTAGAGTAAACATACATGTTATGAAATTTCCTTGTGTCATAAGTTCAAAAAACAATCTCAAAAAGGTTCTAGGATATAAGCAACATGGCTTTCATGCTTTTTGTCAAGTTACTTTACTCTACATCATATCCTTCAAAATCATTATCAAAAGATGCACAAACAATGTCACTAAGTTTAATTTTCATATAAAATTTCAAACACGTGAAAATTGCAACAAACAAGGCATCACTCAACAACTAGAGATCACATTATTGGTTCAAAACACAAGACGAGAAATCATGTGACAAAACTTTCACCACGATCTACCTAGTGAACAATGGAGGCACATGATTTAACACTTTGATCTCTAGTTTGTCAACTCTAATAGAATATAATAGCTTCACAAATTTTCAAAGCGTCTTGGAAAAAAAAAAAAATAAAGACAACTAGTCAATAAGAAATAGTTGAAAACCAAAGAATATTACATTTTACCCAAAAAAAAAAAAAAAAAAAAAAACCCTACCTTATTTTAAATTTGGTATTTTATTTATACATTTTTAAACAATAATCATTGTTTTTTTTTAAACACTTTTTTTTTCTTTAT
>Ga0116231_10007074_pt1 | contig 20869 bp, 25 predicted proteins | sample S1TSphgellanicum_2_FD_89695 | JGI IMG/M metagenome (GOLD analysis project Ga0116231, IMG submission 89695) | Host-associated microbial communities from peat moss isolated from Minnesota, USA - S1T2_Fd - Sphagnum magellanicum MG | ecosystem: Host-associated > Plants > Peat moss > Unclassified...
CAACGCGATCATGGCCTGATCTGCGTCGTTGAGGGTGTAGGGGATCTTTGGGCGTTGGAACGCGCGGGCGTTCATGCCGGGTTATATCATGTGCTGGGTGGCACCTTGTCGGCGCTATCCGGCACCGGGCCGGATGATCTTAATATAACGTCTTTACTCAGCCGCGTGCGTTCCGGTGGCGTGGGCGAGGTGATTTTAGCGCTGGGCGCCACGGTGGATGGCGCCACCACGGCGCATTGGTTAACTGATCGTTTACGCCCTTTTGGCGTGGTGGTCAGCCGTGTCGGGCAGGTTGTGCCAATCGGCGGGGCGCTGGATGTTCTGGATGATGGCACTTTGGCCGCGGCGCTGCGCGCTCGGCGCCCGGCGGAGGGGTGAAGGGTTTGTTCCCCGCGGCTGGGGCACCATGCTAAGGTGATGGCATGAGCATTGCCCTCCGCAAGCCGATAACTTTGGCCGAGTTCCTCGTCTGGGAAGAGCGGCAAGAGGTGCGTTACGAGTTTGACGGGGTCGAGCCGGTTGATATGACCGGCGGAACCGTCGCGCATGATCAGATCACATTCAATTTGCGGATGGCTTTGACCACGAGGCTTGCCGGGAAGCACTGCAAGGCGTTTGGACCGAACGTTAAGATTATCGTCGATGGGCGTGTTCGTTATCCCGACGTTTTCGTTGTTTGCCAAAAGGTGGATATGCGTGCCTCGGTAGTTGAAAACCCTGTAATTGTGTTTGAGGTGACCAGTGAGGGCACCCATAAGACCGACTTGATCGACAAGAACCGCGAATATCGGGCGACCCCGTCGATTCAGCGCTATGTCATCCTGCAGCAAACGCATTCCGCCGCCATTGTGTTCGAGCGGCGGGGGGACGCCTGGCTGTCGGAGATTGTCTCGGGTGATGACGCGTTTCTGGGGTTGCCCGAGATTGGCGCCGCTGTGCCGCTGAGCGAAGTGTATGCGGATGTCGGCGTTCATTCTTGATGTTGGTGCTACTCACATAGCGGCAGCGAGCATCCAGAGATGAGACCGGGCATCCGAACCGTAACCAACAAGAGATTTGTGTTCTACTTTGAGATCGATGAGGTGTCGGCGGAGGTGAGGATACTCACGATTTCCTTCGGCGTAACAGACCACAGACGGCAGATTATGGAACGTTTGCGGAACTGAAAGTTGACATAGATCCTCAGTAGTGACCGACAAAAGGCCAACGCTTTCAGATATCGAGATTTTTGTCAGTTGCGTTACTCTCGGAAACCAAGTGTGATTTCGATCGAACCAAATACTCATCTAGAGTTCTGTTAGTTCGACAATTGAACTCAATACAGGCAGTTTACCCGAATGATTAGTGACAAGGCAAAGGTCTCAAATTCATCGAAAATTGGTGATAGAACTGGAATTGGCGATTATGCTGAAATTGGCAACAATACCAAGATTGGTTCAGAATGCATAATTCATATCAATGTTTGTATCGATCAAGGCGTTACAATTGGAAATCGCTGCAAGATACAGCGCAATGCCAGCATTTACATGGGAGCAGTTTTAGAAGACGGTGTGTTCGTTGGCCCTAGCGCCATAATTCTAAATGACAAGAATCCTCGTGCCGTAAATCCTGATGGCTCGCTGAAGACGATGGGCGATTGGCGAGCGCAGGGCGTCACGTTGAAATACGGTGCCTCCATCGGAGGCGGGGCCACGATTTGTCCCGGCGTGACGATCGGCCGATGGGCAATGGTCGGCGCCGGAGCTGTTGTTACGCGCGACATTCCCGATTTTGGTCTTGCCTACGGTAACCCGGCTCGTTGCGTTGGCTTCGTGGGTGAAGCAGGCGTTCGATTGAACGAGGACGAGCTAAAGGCAAAAGTGCAGAAAGATAAATCAAAGGTTTAGGGTCGGCAAGAATGTGAATGCTGTTTCTTGCATCTGTCTTCGTCGACGTAAAGACCGCGCGATGCGTGCCACAGTTTCTTGCAGAGACACGTCTATCGTTCATCAGCCTAGGCCGCTAGACTGTTGTAATGGATGACCAAGTTCCTTCCACCCTCTACGATAGAGCCGATTCTCCGGCACCGCTTCGCCCACAACAGATTATGGAAGATCTCTCCGCATCAGAGGCCGATGAGGCGGCGGGACGAACGGATTCTGGCGCCGATCTGCTCGCCGACATGGACCGGGTAGCGGCTGAGATGAGAGCAAACTCGCGTCTAAAGCGAATGAGAAGCAGCCATGCAACAAACCACTCAGTATTGGTTTCCCGCAAAGCATTATGGCTGGGGCTGGGGGCTTCCTCTTACTTGGCAAGGCTGGCTAACACTAGCCATTTTTCTTGGATTTGTTATCGGCGGGTTGTGGTATTTCCCGCCTAAAAGGGCGCCCGTCACATGCGCCTTTTATCTGGCCGCAGTATCCATATTACTCGTCACCATGTGCTGGCTTAAAGGCGAGCCGCCGCGTTGGCGATGGGGTAACAGCGGATATGAACTGGGGTGAAAGACGCTGATGTCACTCAAACGCGCGCGATGTGGAGAGATCTAACTTCCTTTGGGAGGCTTCGGCGGCGGCGGCGGCGGGATGACCATTGTCGTGCGCGGCAAAGCGCTATCAACACGAACGACGTAATCGCCCGATTTGGTGGGGGCGTTTGTTGGTTTTTTTGTCATGGCTACCCTCCTGTTTTGATACGTTCGAAATAGAAAGAGGCGTCCTTTTCTGCCAGCACGGAAAGTTTCTTTTTTACGGGTAGGCCGGTCGGAAGGTGCTTTGCTTCTGTCTCATGTCGAAGCCGCATCAGCGCATGACGGCGGCGCGTGATGTCACGGGCGCCGATTTCACCCGAAACAATGTCCTCCCACTCCATAAGCGCATCGATCAGAATGGCTTCCAGTGCTAACGCGAATGCACTTAAATTTTTTTGGCGTGTCGTCCACGGTAAAGCGTTAACCAGGCCTCGGCCACTTGAGAGGTCACGATAATGGCCCCCCAAATTTCCGGATGCCCAATACCAGCAAACCATGAACCGAGTGCTCCCACCGAAACTATGGCCCGCCCTATTGCAAAATAGAAGAGCCAGGACGTGAGTCTATCCCTATATCGCTCAACGTAGGCAGTATCGACCTTGAGTTGGACTAATTCGATCCAATAGAGGTTGTAGGCACGGTTGAATGCATTGATTTTCTCTTGCGATTCGGCTTCGTCGCTCATTGGTGAAGTTCACATCCCTCGCGGGGTAGGCCGATTACTCGTTTCTTCACCGCAGTCCTAAGACCCAAGCTGCTGAATCTACTGTCCGTCACCTCAGCGCAGTCAACGTGTCTCCGCCCCAATCGCCATCGCAATTTGCTTGCGAATAGCCCTCAACTGCGCCGCCGTAACCCGCGAAGGCGTTGCTCGCAAACGTAATTTCGATGTCGTGGCAACCAGGTGCGACACCGCCCAACACGGTTTCGCACACCCATTTTCCGCTGTCGGGGAAATTGCGACCGCAAGGTCAGGGATAACAAGCGCCCCATCATCCGTCAGCGGCACCAAAATCGCGTTCGGGTAGCCTGGCGCGAACAGCCCGTCATCCTCCACCACAACAGCGGGGCGGCGTTTATTTGGCTCCTTGGGCAGCGCATCCCCCCGCCAATCAGCCAACACGATATCCCCAGCCCGCAGCGCCAGCGCCGGCGTTTCAGCCGGCATCTGTGTGTGGCGTGCCCCACTCCTCATAGAATGCCTGCGCATCCGCCGAACTGGCGACATGGGCGCCCACAGCCGCACTCGCCTGACGAATACGGGCGCGCTTTGCCTCTCGCGTGGCATCCACCACGAGATCACGCAACAGGGTCGACAGGCCAACACGACGGAGCCGGGACTGGATCTCCAACTCCTCACGTGTCTCATCATCAACGCGGATAGAGATCGGAACACCCATCACAGCACCATTTGTACCTACCAACCCAACTACATTTTAGTAGTCACCCCCCAATATCACAAGCACTATCTTCCCCTCAAAGCGCCGGAACCAATCGCTTAACCAAAGCCGACACCCGATGCCGCCGCAATTCTGACCGCGCGGCATCATCATTTGTCATATAATTTAACTGAATAGCGTAACGCTGCCCAACAAACGTCCGATGCCCGTGCCAGGTTGTCGGCCCATTGGGGAATGCCAGCAGCGTGCCATTCACAGGAGGCACCTCTACGGCATAGTTTTCAATGTCGTCCGGCCCGCGGAGCAGCCGCAAACACCCTTCCTGCCGGTTCCAAGCATCCGTCTCTTGATTGAGATAAAGCAGCACCGTGACGCGTTTCGCCGCTGAGTCGCAGTGAATGCGCCCGTCTTTTTCTCGCGTCCGTCCACGCATCGTTATCATGATCGGCGCTTGCGTGAGGTGGAGGCCAAACAGACCCGCGATACAATCACGGAAAACGGGCCCCTCAAGCCCGCGGATCAGCGCCTGAGCGTGCGGCCCGAGCCGCAGCGACTCAGGCGGAAACGACCCGCCGCGCCCCATCTCTGGCAAATCCGCAAGCAGGGCCGGCAGCTCACCCGGCGGTACAAACCCCGGCACCACAACATGGGGAAACGGCTCTCTCGCGACCGGGGTTGCCCGCAGCGCATCGAATTGCAGTGTGATCATATCCCAACATTAACACGATGCACCAAAAAGCGCAGGCGGCGCCCATCTGGGTCAGGTATGCGACAGCTCATGCCCTCGCCCAATCCGTGTCGTGGCCAAATATTGCCCGCAGCGCGAACGCCCAACACAACAAGCCGGCCGAGCGCCCAGCACCGCCGCGATCTTTAACGGATCACCGTGCTGAGCGGAGCAAATGGGGTTTTCCGTCAAAGTCGCAGCGCCAAACGCCGCCGGGGTCGGCGCCGCCCAAGCGGGCACCAAAAAACCGAGCAGCAAAAAACCGGGCAGCAAAAAGCCAGTCAGCAGTGCGGATGCACAGAGCGATGTGCGTTGCAACGTCATCATCATAGCCTCCTCTGCAAATATTCTACTGAAGGATTAACGAATAAATCATTGCTTGGGTTACATGTGCTCTCGGTTCGTTGATCCACGACCTTAATCTTGTTATGTGCCCTCCAGACTGTGTGCAGGTGCAGCATGGACGCCGCCCCCAATTTTCCGAGTGCGCTGAACGGCCCACTCTCGGCCTATCGCGCCCTGGTGGCAGAGGGCGCCTTGGTCAGCGACCCCGCCCAAGCCATGGCGGCAGAGCGGCTGCAGGCTTTGTGGTTCAAACTCCGTGGCTATGACCCGCACCCGCGCCAGAAATCGACAAGCCTATGGCGCGTTCTAAGACGCAAGCCGGTCGACGAAGCCCCCACCGACTATTTCGGCGGGCTTTATCTCGTCGGCGATGTCGGTCGCGGCAAATCCATGCTCATGGATCTATTTTTTGCAACGGCCGACGTCAAACGCCGCCGACGCATCCACTTCCATCGATTCATGCAGGACGTCCACACCCGCCTTCACAGCATGAAGCAATCCCAACCAGGCCTCGACGACCCCATCCCCCCGCTGGCGGACGCGATAGCAGCCGAGGCCGCATTACTTTGCTTCGACGAGTTCCAAGTAAATGACATCGCCGATGCCATGATCTTAGGCCGTCTCTTTCAGGCCCTTTTCGACAGGCTGGTGGTCGTTGTCGCAACCTCGAATACCGCGCCAGACGATTTGTTCCGTGACCGCCCGGGCCGAGACGCCTTCCTGCCATTCATCGCAATCTTAAAAGAGCATTTGGATGTCCTCGTATTGGACGGCCCCCAAGACTGGCGCCGCCAACATTTGCAAAATCTCGGCACATGGCACGTGCCAGCCGATCGCCGCTCTGATGCGGAGCTAGACGCCGCTTTCACCAAGCTAACGCAAGGTGCGGCTGCGCGCCCCGATCACCTCACGGTCATGGGCCGCCGGGTCGACGTACCTCTAGCCGCCAATGGCGTCGCGCGTTTCGAATTCACAAAACTCTGCGGTGCCCCGTTGGGCGCCGGCGATTATCTCGCATTGGCAACGCATTTCCATGCCCTCGTGCTAGATCACGTGCCGCGCCTATCCCCAGACAATTATGATGAAGCCCGCCGATTCATTACCCTAATCGACGCTCTCTATGACCATCGTGTGAAACTCGTCGCATCCGCCGCAGCAATTCCTGATAAATTGTATCAGCGAGGCGATGGCGCCAAGGCATTTGAGCGAACCGCGTCGCGTTTAATTGAAATGCAGAGCGCCGATTATCTCCGGCTTCCGCATTTGACGTAACGACACAAACGATCGGTTAATATCTGGTCGGATACGGTCAGCGCGTCTTGTTTTTGGTCCCAAACCGGACTTGTCCGTGCCCCCGTGATGCGTTAGCAACAATTGCCTTCCGGGAGCCCGGGTGCCCGTTGGCGCCGCTTATGGTCCCGTCTCCGAAGGATTTCCTCGCATGGCTCGCAACAAAATCGCATTGATCGGCGCCGGTAACATCGGCGGAACCTTGGCCCACCTTGTCGGGCTCAAAGAACTCGGAGACGTCGTCCTGTTCGATGTGTTCGGCGGTGTCGCGGCCGGCAAAGCCCTCGACATCATGCAATCGAGCCCGGTGGACTCGTTCGATAGCACAATGACAGGCGGCTCCGATTACGCAGCCATCGCCGGCGCGGATGTCGTGATCGTCACAGCCGGCTTTCCGCGCATGCCTGGCATGTCGCGTGATGACCTCGTCGCCAAAAACGCAGGCGTGATCGCAACCGGCGCCGAAGGTATTAAATCCTACTGCCCCAACGCTTTTGTCATCGTCATCACCAACCCGTTGGACGCGATGGTCTGGGTCATGCAGCAGAAATCCGGCTTGCCGCCTGAAAAAGTCGTTGGCATGGCCGGCGTCCTCGACAGCGCCCGATTCCGCCTGTTCCTCGCGCATGAGTTCGGCGTCTCGGTGGAGGATGTCACCGCCTTCGTATTAGGCGGTCACGGTGACACCATGGTGCCGCTCACCCGCTACTCCACCGTCGCCGGCATTCCGGTCCCAGATTTGATCGCTATGGGCTGGACCACGCAAGAAAAAATCGACGCCATTGTCGCACGCACCGCCAACGGCGGCGGTGAAATCGTCAAATTGCTCGAAAAAGGCAGCGCCTTCTATGCGCCGGCCGCGTCCGCAATCGCCATGGCAGAGAGCTATTTAAAAGACAAAAAGCGGGTTCTCCCCTGCGCCGCAATGCTCACCGGTCAGTATGGCGTGACCGACTTGTATGTCGGCGTACCCGTCGTGATCGGCGCCGGCGGCGTCGAAAAAATCGTCGAGATCAAGCTCAACCCAACCGAGCAAGCCGCTTTCGACAAATCCTGCGGCGCGGTACGTGAGTTGCTGGACGCCTGCCGGAAGTTGGTGGGCTGAGAGCATGAATATCCACGAATACCAAGGCAAAGACGTCCTCCGCAAATACGGGGTCGCGGTGCTGGACGGCCACATCGCCTGGACACCGGAGGAGGCAGAGGCAGCCGCTGCCAAGCTCCCTGGCCCGGTTTACGTGGTAAAATCGCAAATCCACGCCGGTGGCCGCGGCGCCGGCCGCTTTTTAGACGACCCGAACGGCAAAGGTGGTGTTCGCATCGCCAAAAGCCCAGCCGAAGTAAAGGCAGCCGCAGAAGCCATGATCGGCCACGTGCTGGTGACAAAACAAACCGGCCCGCTCGGACGCAAGGTCAACCGCGTTTATGTCGAAGCCGGCTGCGACATTGCGCGAGAACTCTATCTCTCCCTCCTCGTCGATCGCGCCACATCACGCGTCACCGTCATGGCCTCCACCGAAGGCGGCATGGAAATTGAGGAAGTGGCCGAGCATCACCCAGAAAAAATCCTCCGCGTGGCGGTCGATCCCGCCTCCGGCATCTCCGGCTTCCATGGCCGTAAACTGGCGTTCGGTCTCGGCCTGACCGGCAAGCAGATCGGCGCCTTCACCAAGTTCGTCTCCGCAATGTACGCCGCGTTCATCGATCTCGATTGTGCCATTGTTGAGATTAATCCCCTGGTCGTCACCGGCGCCGGCGAGGTTGTCGCGCTCGATGCAAAAGTCAGCTTCGACGACAACGCACTCTTCCGCCACCCTGACCTTGAACGCCTGCGCGATGAGGCTGAGGAAGACCCAAAGGAACTCGAAGCCGCCAAATACAGCCTGAATTACGTCGCCCTAGACGGCCAAATTGGCTGCATGGTCAACGGCGCCGGTCTGGCGATGGCCACCATGGACATCATCAAGCTCTACGGCTCGGCGCCGGCCAATTTCCTAGACGTCGGCGGCGGCGCAACCAAAGAGCGTGTGACAGCCGCCTTCAAAATCATTCTGTCCGACCCGAACGTCGAAGGCATTTTGGTCAACATCTTTGGCGGCATCATGCGTTGCGATGTGATTGCCGAGGGCGTGGTGGCCGCCGCCCGCGAGGTTTCGCTCAACGTCCCGCTCGTGGTCCGGCTAGAGGGCACCAACGTCGCCCTCGGCAAAGAGATCATGGCGAAATCCGGACTACCCATTATCGCTGCCGATAACCTCGCCGACGCTGCCGAAAAGGTAGTTAAGGCCGTGAAGGAAGCTGCCTGACATGGCCGTTCTTGTCGATTCTAATACAAAGGTTATCACTCAGGGCTTCACGGGCGCCCAGGGCACATTCCATTCCGAGCAAGCCATCGCTTACGGCACCAAAGTGGTCGGTGGCGTCACCCCCGGCAAAGGTGGCACCAAACACCTTGATCTTCCGGTCTATGACACCGTCGCTCAAGCGGTCGAAGGCACCGGTGCCACAGCCACCGCCATTTACGTGCCCCCACCTTTCGCCGCCGACGCCATCTTAGAAGCCATTGACGCGGAGATTCCGCTCATCGTCTGCATCACAGAGGGCATTCCAGTCCTCGACATGATACGGGTGAAGCGTGCGCTGTTGGGTTCAAAATCGCGCCTGATCGGCCCGAACTGTCCCGGCGTGATCACCCCAGATGCCTGCAAGATTGGCATCATGCCCGGCCACATCCATCGCCGTGGCAGCGTTGGCATCGTCAGCCGCTCCGGCACTCTCACTTACGAAGCGGTGGCGCAAACAACCGCCGCCGGCCTCGGCCAGAGCACATGCGTCGGGATCGGCGGTGATCCGGTCAAGGGCACTGACTTTATCGAGGTGCTGGAGATGTTCTTCGCCGACCCCGAGACACAGCAAATCATCATGATTGGTGAAATTGGCGGTCAAAGCGAAATCGACGCCGCCGAATTCATCGCCGCCAACAAAGTCAAAAAGCCGATTGTCGGCTTCATTGCCGGCGCCACGGCACCGCCAGGGCGCCGTATGGGCCATGCCGGCGCTGTCATCAGCGGCGGCAAAGATACCGCGGCGGCAAAGTTCGAAGCCATGCGTCTGGCCGGCGTACATATCGCCGAAAGCCCCGCCGCGCTTGGCAGCACAATGTTGCGAGCGTTGCAGAGCTGAAACTTTTTTGAGTCTAGGGTTGGGGCATGTCAGGGCGGCGCAGCAGCGTCCGCCCATCGGCACACGTGATGGCGGTATTCGACCTATATCTAAGGTCGGTAGGATCAGAAGGAATCTACAATGGCTGGCGTTGATATACTTGCAACTGCGTTTAATGGCGCGAATGCGGCCTTTATCGCAGACTTATATGCAAAATGGGTCAGCGCGCCCGCTTCCGTAGACCCCAGCTTTGCCGATTTGTTTGGTGCCCTGAACGATGAAGCCCGTTCGGTGCTCACCGATGCCTCTGGCGCATCTTGGGCGCCGCGGTCTTGGCGCTCCGAAGACCCAGAACCGCCCGCCAAGCCCGCGGGCAAAGGCCGCGCAAACGCCGCCCCAGCTATGGCGGCCCCGTCTGCTGTTGCCCCGGCTGCCAGCCCTGACCAAATCCGTGCCGCGGCGCAAGACAGTCTGCGCGCTTTAATGCTCATCCGCGCCTACCGCGTGCGGGGACATTTGGAAGCCACGCTCGACCCGCTCGGCCTACAAGTGCCAAAGCCGCACCCGGAGCTTGACCCAGCCAGCTATGGGTTCGGTCCCAGCGACTTAGACCGCCCCATCTTTATCGACAACGTGTTGGGTCTTGAGACGGCCACAGTGCGAGAGATCGTCCGCTTGGTGCGTGACGCCTATTGCGGCCCGATCGGCGTCGAATTCATGCACATTCAGGACCCAGACCAGAAATCATGGATCCAACGTAAATTTGAGGGCGCACCCTGGCGCAGCGCCGTCACAACGGAAGACAAGCGAACCATTCTCACCCAATTGACCGAGGCCGAGGGGTTCGAGGCGTTTTGCCAAAAGCGCTTTGTCGGCACCAAGCGCTTCGGCCTAGAGGGGGGCGAGGTCACCATCCCGGCCTTACACGCCATCATTGAGACAGCCGCCAAGGGTGGAGTCAGCGAAGTCTGCATCGGCATGCCGCATCGCGGGCGCCTCAACACCTTGGTGAACGTGGTGCGCAAGCCCTACACCCAAGTCTTCAGTGAGTTCGGCGGCGCAGCCTCAAAGCCAGATGATGTGCAGGGCTCTGGCGACGTCAAATATCATCTCGGCACATCGACAGACATTGAGAGCGGCGGGCATGCCGTGCATCTGTCTTTGCAACCCAACCCGTCACATCTCGAAGCGGTGGACCCTGTCGTCGTCGGCAAGGTCCGCGCGCGTCAGGATTTGGCAGGTGATACCGCCAAACGCCGTTCCGTCATGGGCATACTCATGCATGGGGATGCAGCCTTTGCTGGCCAGGGCCTGGTCTATGAAACCCTCGCGATGAGCCAGCTCATTGGCTATCGCACCGGCGGGACCATTCATCTCATTGTCAACAATCAAATCGGCTTCACCACAGTCCCCGCCCACGCTTATTCTGGCCTCTACTGCACCGACGTCGCGAAATCCATCCAATCGCCCATTTTGCACGTCAACGGTGATGAGCCAGAGGCCGTGCTCTATTGCGCGCGCATTGCCGCCGAATACCGCATGGAGTTCGGCGCCGACATCGTGCTGGATATCGTCTGCTATCGGCGCCACGGGCATAATGAGGGTGATGAGCCGGCATTCACCCAACCCCTCATGTACCGCGCCATAAAAGATAAAAAATCCATCCGCACCCTCTATGCTGAGCGTTTGGCCGCATCGGGCGAGGTGAGCGCCGAAGAATCCACCAAGCAGTGGGATAATTTCGCCAATACCCTCGAAGCGGCGTTTCAGGCCGCCAAGTCTTACAAACCCAACAAAGCCGATTGGTTGGAAGGCCGTTGGTCCGGCATTAAAGCCGGCGACGAGTTTGATGAGCATGGCGAGGGCAATACCGCCGCCTCTCTCCAGTCATTGCAATCTGTCGGCCACGCGCTCGGCACGGCGCCCGATAATTTCGATATTAATCCCAAAGTCGCCCGACAACTCGAAGCTAAGCTCAAGATGATTGAGACCGGCGAAGGCATCGATTGGGCGACCGGTGAAGCCCTCGCTTTCGGCACATTACTCCTAGAAGGCCAACGAGTCCGCCTCTCCGGAGAAGATTGCCAGCGCGGCACCTTCAGCCAGCGGCACGCCGTGCTGATCGACCAAACCAATCAGAACGAGTACGTCCCGCTCAATAACATCGCCCCCAAGCAGGCGCGTATCGAAATCTATAATTCACTCCTCTCCGAAGTCGGCGTGCTTGGTTTCGAATACGGCTACACCGTGGCCGACCCGAACGTCTTGGTCATGTGGGAGGCGCAATTCGGCGATTTCGCCAATGGCGCCCAGGTCATCATCGACCAATTCCTCGCCTCCGGCGAAAGCAAATGGCTGCGTATGTCTGGCCTCACTCTGCTTTTGCCGCATGGCTACGAAGGGCAGGGGCCAGAGCATTCCTCCGCCCGCCTAGAGCGCTATTTGCAGCTTTGTGCTGAGCGCAACATGATCGTCTGCAACATCACCACCCCCGCCAACTACTTCCACGCGCTTCGCCGCCAGTTAAAGCGGAATTTCCGTAAGCCTCTCGTGATCATGACCCCCAAATCCCTACTGCGCCACAAGCTGGCCGTATCTCCGCTAAAAGACATGGCAGAGGGCAGCAAATTCCTCGCGGCGATTGGCGAGATAGATCAGATCGCAGCCCCCAAAGACATCCGCCGTGTCGTGCTGTGCAGTGGCAAGGTCTATTACGATCTGCTGGCCGCCCGGCGTGACAGTAAGGTCGAAGACGTAGCAATTCTCCGCTTAGAGCAGCTTTATCCCTTCCCGTTGCGCAGCCTCCAAGAATTGCTCGCGCCTTACAAAAAGGCCGAGATCGTCTGGTGTCAGGAGGAACCGATGAACAACGGCGCCTGGACCTACGTCGACCGTAAGTTGGAAGCCGTGCTGATTGGCTTGGACATGCACAGCAAACGCCCCCGCTATGTTGGCCGCGACGAGGCGGCCAGCCCGGCGACGGGACAGGCCCGGGCCCATGCCATGCAACAGACCGCTTTGGTCCAGGAAGCCTTGCAATAAGCCAAGGTTATTTCGGCGCCCAAATGGCGCCCGAATGTGTAGGGGTAAATCGGAAGGGGCTTCGGCCCCTTCTGGCGTGAGAAATGAGGAAAGAGTTTTCCATGTCGACCACCGAAATCAAGGTTCCGACGCTCGGCGAGAGCGTCACCACGGCAACCGTCGCCCGCTGGCTCAAAAAAGTCGGCGAGGCCGTCGCAGCAGACGAGCCAGTGGTGGAACTGGAAACCGACAAAGTGACGGTTGAGGTCAATTCCCCCTCGGCCGGAACGATGGGGGTGCAGGCCGTGGACGAAGGCAGTGAAGTCGAAGTTGGCGCCCTCTTGGCGACGCTCGACTCCGGGGCGCCGGCCGCGAAAGCGCCCGCAACCGGCGGCCCCGCGGCCAACCCGCCTCCGGGTGTAAACCCCCCGCCGCGCCCGTCGGGCCCCGTGCCCCGCCCGGCAACCCCGCCGGCCGATGTCGCAGCGCACGCACCCTTGCCCGCAGCGGCAAAACTTATGCACGAGAAAGGCGCGACGGCGGAGCAAGTCGGCGCCGGCAGCGGCAAAGACGGGCGTATTACCAAGGGCGATGTTCTGGCCTTCATCGCCCGCCCCACAGCCCCCACCGCCGCCCCAACCCCAGCCGCAAAAACGCCCCGCGAGCCAGATGCCCGCGAAGAGCGCGTCAAAATGACTCGCCTGCGCAAAACCATCGCCATCCGCCTGAAAGAAGCGCAGAACACCGCGGCGATGCTCACCACCTTTAACGAGGTGGATATGACCGCCGCCATGGCCCTGCGTTCTGAGTATCGCGACGCATTCGAGAAAAAAAATGGCGGCGTTCGCTTGGGCTTCATGTCGCTGTTCGTCAAAGCGTGCGTCTCCGCGCTCATGGAATTCCCCGCGGTCAACGCTGAGATCGACGGCGACGAGATCGTCTATAAGCACTTTGTCCACATGGGCATTGCCGTCGGCGGGGCGAACGGCCTGGTCGTCCCGGTCATCCGCGATGTCGACCGCATGAGCTTCCCGCAAATTGAGAAAACCATCTCTGATTTCGGCAAGCGGGCGCGCGATGGGGCGTTGAAACTTGATGAACTGACCGGCGGCACGTTCAGCATCACCAATGGCGGCGTTTACGGCTCGCTGATGTCCACACCCATCATCAACCCGCCGCAATCCGCCATTTTAGGGATGCACAAAATCCAAGAACGCCCAATGGTCGTCGGCGGAAAGATTGAAATCCGCCCCATGATGTATTTGGCCCTGTCTTATGATCACCGAATTATTGACGGCAAAGAAGCCGTCTCATTCCTGGTCCGGGTCAAAGAAGGGGTCGAAGATCCGCGCCGTCTCTTGCTGGGTCTCTGAAAAATGACGGAATTTGATGTCTTGGTCATCGGGTCCGGCCCCGGCGGCTATGTCTGCGCCATCCGCGCAGCCCAGCTTGGCATGAAAGTGGCCTGCGCTGAAAAGCGCGCCACTTTGGGCGGAACCTGCCTCAACATTGGCTGCATCCCGTCAAAGGCGTTGTTACAATCGTCGGAGAATTTCCACGCCGCCCAGCACCAGTTCGCAGATCACGGCATTGGCGTAGGTGAGTTAAAACTCGACCTGGCCCGCATGATGGCGCGCAAGGGCGAAGTCGTCGGCGCCAACACCAAGGGGGTCGAGTTCCTATTCAAAAAAAACAAAATCACCTGGCTGAAAGGCGAGGCACGCTTGCTCGGCAGCGGCCGCGTCGTCGTTGGCGATACCGAGTACACCGCAAAGAACATCATCATCGCCAGCGGCAGTGAGAGCACCCCCTTGCGCGGGGTTGAGGTCGATGAAAAGCGTATTGTCACCTCCACCGGCGGCCTCGAACTATCAGAAGTCCCCAAACATCTCGTAGTGATCGGCGGCGGGGTGATCGGCCTAGAGATCGGCAGCGTGTGGCGCCGCCTTGGCGCCGAGGTCACGGTCATCGAATTTCTCGACCGCATCGTGCCGAGCTTAGATGCCGAAGTGGCCAAGGCGTTCGAGCGTGTATTGGTCAAGCAGGGCATGAAATTCAAGCTTGGCAGCAAAGTCACAAAAGCCGCTGTCAGCAATGACGGCGTCACCTTAACCGTCGAACCCGCCAAGGGCGGCGCCGCCGAACAGTTACAAGCTGATGTCGTTCTCCTAGCCATCGGCCGTCGCGCCTACAGCGCCGGCCTCGGGCTGGCGGAAGCCGGCGTTGCATTAGATGACCGCGGGCGCATTGCCGTCGATAAGCATTTCGCCACCAATATCCCTGGCATTTGGGCCATCGGTGACGTGATCGCCGGCCCGATGCTGGCGCACAAAGCCGAAGATGAAGGCGTAGCCGTGGCCGAAATCATCGCTGGCCAAGCCGGCCACGTGAATTACGAAGCCATCCCGTCGGTCATCTATACCTGGCCGGAGGTCGCATCGGTTGGCCGGTCCGAGGAAGAACTCAAGGCAGACGGCATTGCCTATTCGGTCGGCAAATTCCCCTTCACCGCCAACGGCCGCGCCCGCGCCATGGGTGACACCGATGGTTTCGTAAAAATCCTCGCCGACAAAACCACCGATCGCCTCTTGGGCGCCCATATCTTGGGTCCCGATGCCGGTGGCTTGATCGCCGAGTTGGCCACCGCGATAGAATTCGGCGCCAGCGCCGAGGATGTCGCCCGCATTTGCCACGCCCACCCAACGTTGAGCGAGGCGGTGAAAGAAGCCGCCCTAGCCGCAGACGGCCGAGCCATCCATATTTAGCTCCGTAGGATGGGTGAGCGCTTGCGAAACCCATCGCTTTTTTGCGGCGTCGGAAGTGATGGATTTCGCAAGCGCTCCACCCATCCTACGAAGCGTGCACGAGTCGGCACCCTAATCTATATGGTAAAACGTCCATGAGACCTCTCGCCATCACCATGGGCGACCCAGCCGGCATTGGCGGCGAGATTTTGCTCAAATCTTGGCTCGCAGGGGCGCCGCCTTTTATTGCGTTTGATGACCCGAAGCGCCTAACAGAATTGGCCGCGCGCCTGGGTCTGCCGGTGCCTATCCGCAGTATCGCTTCAACGAGCGAGGCTGTTGATATCGCTCAGGCTCTCCCGGTGATGCCCATACAGCTTGCGGTGCCCGCCGAATTGGGTCAGCCCAATTCGGCAAATGCCGGTGCGATCACTGCCTCCATCCGGGCAGCCGTGACAATGGCGCTCTCCGGTGAGGTTGGCGCGGTGGTAACCAACCCGATCAGCAAGGCCGTGCTCTACGAAGCCGGCTTCCCCCATCCCGGCCACACCGAGTTTCTCGGCGAACTGACCGGCGCAATTCCCGTCATGATGCTCGCCTCCCCGATGCTGCGCGTGGTTCCGGTGACGGTGCATGTCTCATTGCGCCGCGCGCTGGACGAACTCACAACGGAGAAGATCGTCACCGCCTCGCGCGTCACCGCCTCCGCGCTTCGCCACGATTTCGGCGTGGCACATCCCCGCCTGGCGATAGCCGGCTTGAACCCGCACGCGGGGGAGGGCGGGGCGCTTGGCGCCGAGGAGGCGAGCATAATTGAGCCTGCCATGGCGGTATTACGCGCCGAGGGCATCACGGTCAGTGGCCCATGGCCCCCCGACACAATGTTCACCCCCGCCGCCCGCGCCAGTTACGATGCAGCCATTTGCATGTATCATGACCAGGCACTCATCCCTTTGAAAACGCTGGACATGACGCACGGAGTGAATGTGACTCTCGGCTTGCCGATCGTGCGCACTTCACCAGATCACGGTACAGCGTTTGACATTGCCGCAACCGGCCGCGCCGACCCCGCGAGCCTTTTGGCGGCCATGTGGTTGGCGGCCGAGATAGCAGACCGGCGGACCAGAACCGGGTAGGGGGCACACATGTTACGACTTGGGGTAAACATCGACCACGTAGCGACAATCCGCAACGCCCGCGGCGGCGCCCACCCCGACCCCGTTGCCGCGGCAATCGCCGCGGTCGCCGCAGGGGCAGACGGCATCACGCTCCATTTACGCGAAGACCGCCGCCACATCCGCGACGCCGACCTTGAACGCATGATGGCCGAAATCTCCGCCCCGGTGAATCTCGAAATGGCCGCGACAGAGGAGATGGTCCGCATCGCCTGCCGCGCCCGCCCCCACGCCGTCTGCCTCGTCCCCGAGCGCCGCGCCGAGGTCACCACCGAGGGCGGGCTGAACGTCGCCGGCCAAGACAATACATTACGCCCCGTCGTTCGTGCACTCACGGATGCGGGCATTCGCGTGTCTCTGTTCATCGACCCCGACTCACGCCAGCTAGAGGCGTCGGCCGCGATCGGCGCCGCCGTCGTGGAGTTACACACCGGCGCCTATGCAGAGGGTCACGCCGGGGAGTTAGAGCGCCTGACCGCGGCCGCAGCGCTGACCGCGCAGTTGGGATTGGAATGCCATGCAGGCCACGGATTGACATATGACAATGTCGGCCCGGTGGCGGCACTACCCCAAGTTATGGAGCTGAATATCGGGCATTTCCTGATCGGGCAGGCGATTTTTGATGGCTTGCCAGCCGTTATCGGCCGGATGCGCGCATTGATGACGTCGGCACGGGCTGTTGCGTGACAGGAAGATAAATATGAACCCCATGTTTTTAGGCTGAGATTAAAAGTCCGCTGAGATAAAACTTGTGACACATCCAAAGAAGGCACAGATTTCGTGCAGTAAGACGCGTTGCCCGGTGCAACAAGGGGCCACGACGGATCATCGGAGCGTTGGGAAACATGTCGGTAACAGATGACAAAGTGCACCTCAGCTTGAAACTCTCGCGGGAGTTACATCGCACCCTCGAGGATATCGCGCAAAGCACCGGCAGGAGCGGCACGGATATCATGCGACAAGCTCTCGCCTTGATGTTGGTTGCTCATCAAACAAAGCAAGAAGGTCGGCATATCGGAATAGTCAGTGATGCCAGTAAATTGGACACCGAGTTCGTTGACATAATCTAACGCAGTGGATCCAGACAAACTCAGTCTTGGCCCTCGTCTCGGCGGCCAGGTCAAATTCTCTTTAGAGCCAGAGGAGCACCCGGACAACAGGGCCGCAAGAATTACGCTGGAATCTGAAGAACAGGCGGCCAAGCGTAGATTAGAAAGCCGAGCTGCCCTGATCGAAGATTACAAAGGCGTTGCCGTTTTTGTCGTGATCCTTGTGAGTGTTGTGGCCCTCGGGATTCTTTGCGCCTATGAGGGGATTTTCGATCCAAATGCGTCGACCGACACAAAACGATGGGCTCAAACCGTCCTTTCAGCGGTTGTATCTGGCGGCCTGAGTTTTGTTGTTGGCCGCAAGGTCGGAAAATGACCATCGACTGTGAGTGCAAATAAACAATTTTACGGCAAATGCGGATTTTGGTCATCGGAACCTCAGGCGCCGGCAAAACCACCCTGGCGCGGGCTATCGCCGCCCGGTTCAACCTGCCGCACATAGAGCTCGACGCCATCAACTGGCAACCGGGATGGCGCGACCTCTCGCGCAACGACCCCAATGAGTTCGCGCGTCGCGTGAAACGAGCCGTCCAAGCGGAAGCCTGGGTGCTCGACGGCGGCTATAGCTCACTGCATGACATTCTCTACCCCCGGGCGACTCACCTCGTTTGGCTGGATTATGAGCGCCCGGTCATCATGGCGCGGGTGATCCGCCGCTCACTCCTCCGTGCTGTTCTGCGCACAGAGTTATGGGCCGGCACCGGCAATCGTGAGCGTTGGCGCGGCCTGTTTCGGCCAAGCCACCCGATCCGTTGGGCTTGGCGCACCTGGCGCGAGCGCCGTGAGCGAACGGCAGAGCGCCTCAAAAAGGCAGACTATGCCCATCTCACGGTAATGCGCCTTCGGCACCCGAGAGAAGCCAGACGTGCGATCGAGCATTTGTCCGCAGTCCCAAGCGCCCAAATTTGAAGGACACAGGGTTCTCATTCCGACAGAATCTGCCCCAATTTTTTTTCTTCTGCAATCAATAAGCAGTGTTTGTCGTTCAATCTCGAAGTGAGTTGTTTAGGGCTTGGGCAATATGACGATTGATCCTGTCACACTGCTCCTTGCTGCGTCGATTACCCGCGTAATCATGGCAATGACTTTACTGACCGCAGGCATTTCCTATCGATCCACCTATATGGTGTGTTGGTCTCTCAACCCGCTGTTGGCCTTAGTCGGATTTGCCATGCAGGCCTACGTTGGCACCAACCTGCAACAGCACCCCGGCACTATTTTTCTCACTTATCTCATTCATGGCGCGAGTTTAAACTGCATTTGGATAGGATTACGATATTTCGAAGCCAAGCGTATCGATTGGCGCGTCGTCGTCGGCCTGGTTATTTTTCCTGCGGTCTGGAACGCCATCTTAAAATGGGCCGGATTTTCTCCCAATGACGCGAAAGGACTGACGTTCTTTGCTTATCTAACCATCGACGCCATGGGCCTGATCAGCGTCGTAAGGGCCATGCGCCGAGGTTTCCTGCTTCCCTATTGCTATGTCGTCGCGGCCCTGACGTTGCAAATGGCAGGGTGGGTCATGATGTTAGCCATGACAATTTTTTTTGGCGCCAGCACCAAACTAGGGGCCGTGTCGAATGCTTACCTCATCGACGAGCAAGGGATGATTATACTTTTGAGCGTGGGTTTATTAACCCTCGACGGCGAGCGGATGCGCAAAACGATGGCGATGCAGGCCAACACGGATGCATTGACCGGGCTTAACCATCGGCGGGAGCATTCGAACCCCGTTTTCCGGCTAAGCCTTTGACGAAACACAAAACATGGACCGCTAGGACGGGTTGGCATGGGCGTGTGTGGCACCCTGTTGCTACACAGACCGCCCGAATCTGTCAAATCCAGCCCCCTCCTTCGACGCGTGCCGGGGCGACGGTGCTTTCGATTTTTGGACATTCCTCGATTTCTAATTGTGCCTGGCGTGGCGACGAGGACTGAACTCGGTAAAAATACCCGGCGCAGCGACCTTTTCGGTTCTATAGGAATTGATACTGATTCAAGGCCATATGATGCCCAAAAATCACGCCCGCAACGACTGCGGCCGCGAGTGTGGCGTAAATTAGAGCTTTCCTAGGCAACCCACCTGCGGCCGTCCGCACGTAATTGACCGTGAACAAGGTTACGGGTGCCTGGGCGGCAACCGCCGCCCAGTAGCGATGTATGGTTAGACCGTGCTGATAAGGTGTCCAATCTGGACCCACATTAATACCCAAATTGAAATTCGAGGGTGTCAAATAATCGAAAGAATACCATGTGATGACTGCAGCCACTGGCCATACCAGCAGCATAAAGAATTCGGCTTTGCTGCCGAACCGATTAGCAAGAGCTCTAAACGCGAGAGCTTGGAACCACTGCGACGGACCGAAAACTAATGTTACGCCAATCACAGCTAATAAGCAGAATAACGGCGGAGATATGACCAGCATTTCAATTACATTTTCGCGGGTTCTATGCGGGTTGCCGTGAACGAAATCGACGAAAACGAGTTTGACCAGCGAGGTCGTGACGATAGCGATGGCTACGAGCCCCGCTATCCAAGCCAAGCTGGCCGCGTAACCGCCAGCAACAACATCTTCGTTTACGGCCTGGGTTTGCATTAGGGAGGTGTGTTCAACCTAAGATGACATAAACGCATGGAGACAGTGCCAAAGTTGAAAACATGGTCGGTTCCGTCGGGCCATTTGTCCAGGTCCTGCTCTAAATAACGCGGTTCAGTCTCGGAGACAGGTTGCAGCGGCTGGCACATAGACAGAGACAAAGGACATTCGGATTCGCTTAGCCGTTTCCCCTACGTATTAGCGTCCTCACGTCACAACCCGCCTAACTATCCCATGCCACTTGTTCGACGCCCGCCGCAGGCGTCTTGGCGTCGATGTTTTTGAGACGCCCCTCGTCCCGACAGCCTCAGGCCGCCACGGCGCGCAGGTCGGGTCAAGGGAGGACCGGAGCAGCCCAGAGCCACGCGCAGCACACTATAGCGAGCATGGCGCACGGTTTCCGTCATTATGCCGTTGAACAGGCTGGACTGACGGAGCCGGGTCGCATTCTCAGATCGCTCCGCCAAAAAATGCGGCATTGCCTATTGGCATAATCTGCCATAAGATCAAACTGAAACGTCAGTGCGTAGGAGAACCATCATCCCCACCCGCAATGTTGTTCTGACCGATCACCATCAAAACACGATCGATCGGCTGGTCAGCTCCGGCCAGTATCAGAACGCCAGTGAAGTACTGCGTGAGGGATTGCGCCTGGTTGAGGCGCGCGAGGCGCGGGAAAGTGCGAAACTGCTCGCCTTGCAAGAGGCGGCACGGCTCGGGTTTGCCGACCTTGAACAGGGCCGATATAGCGATATTCAGGAGAACGAACTCGAAACTTTTATAGCAG
>Ga0116231_10007076_pt1 | contig 20863 bp, 18 predicted proteins | sample S1TSphgellanicum_2_FD_89695 | JGI IMG/M metagenome (GOLD analysis project Ga0116231, IMG submission 89695) | Host-associated microbial communities from peat moss isolated from Minnesota, USA - S1T2_Fd - Sphagnum magellanicum MG | ecosystem: Host-associated > Plants > Peat moss > Unclassified...
AAAAAAAAAAATTTAATAAAGAAAAAAAAAAAAAAAAAAAAAAAAAAAAAAAGAAAGGTCTAATTTTAAAAATTTAAAAAAAAAAAAAAAAAAAAATTGTGATTCAAAAACAAGAACACAAGATGTGCAAAACAAACATAAAAATGAATATTTATTATGTTAACATATACAAACATGAACATGATAAGGTTATGATGCAAGATCATGGTTTAAATTAATGTTAAACAAATTGAAACAAATGAAAATTCTTACTCTTATTTATACCCCTTTGGAGACCTAACTCAAGGAAGCTTTCAAGGAGGCTTCTATCTATGCATCAAGTAAAAAAACTTTTTGAAAACCTTTCTAACTTTCTAATTGAAAATCAACTATAAATTAATTGAAATTTCATTCATACTTAACTAGGATTTAACTACGATTTAATTAAAATTTAATTAGGATTTTATTAAGAATCAACTGGAACTTAATTAAAAATTAACTAAGATTTAGTTATGAGTTATGGATGAACACTATGGATGAATTCCATCTATTGGAAGATGGTGTCTAATGCTCACATTTGTCACATCATCTCCCTTTCTAATGATTAATTCCACAAGGAACGGATTTGGGTTTGTTTGGATATCATAATGAAACTCATGCACCTTCTCCATGACATTTGATAGGTTTTTTATTGGTTCCCAAATGTGCTCGCTCACATCATACCCATGCCAATGAATAAGATATTGAAATTGACAATTAAAGATCCTTGAATTTAAAATGTCCTTCACTTTATATTTTTGTTCACCATCGACTTTAATAGGTGGAGGAGGATCATGGATTCTTTTTGGAATGGTAAACGCGTGATAAGGTTCCAATAAAGAAACATGAAACACATGATAGATTCTCATAAAACCTAGAAGCTTGAGTTGGAAAGCCATGACATTGATTTGTTTCACAATGAGGAATGGACCTAGCCTTTGATGATCCAACTTTTTTAATGGCCTTGTTTTGATATGTTTTCGTCGAAACCAAACCTGGTCCCCAACCTTGAAACTAGGTTCTTCTTTTCGATGTTCATTAGCATTTTCCTTGTATCGTCTTTGTGTTTTTTCAAAGTTGGATACAAGTTGAGTTCAAACATCTACTAACCACATGGCTCGATCCTTAATTGGTAGATTCACAACTTTGTGCACACATTGAACGTCAAACTTAAGGTGTAAACCATTATTTGCAAAAAAAAATGTTTGCTAAGTTGATGAATGCATTATATTGTTATAAGCAAACTTTGCCATGGCTAAAAGTTTTGACCAATTATTTTGATGATAATTGGTTATGCATTATAAATAGTGTTCCAAGACTTTATTGATCCATTCTATTTTCCCATCTGTTAAGGGGTGGAAAGCTGATGACAACTTCACTTTCACACCTAAAAGTTTAAAGAGTTATTTCCAAAACTTGGATGCAAAGTGAAGCCCACAATCAAAAATGATATCTTCAAAAAGAAAACCATGATACCAAAAAACATGATCAAAGAATAATTTGGTTATTCCTTCGCTAGTTATTATTTTGGTACACATAATGAAATGAACCATCTTTGTTAAATGGTCCACCACCACCAAGATTAAGTCAATAGAATTAGAAGGTGGAAGGTTTGTGATGAAGTCCATGGAAATTGAAGATTATGGCAATGTAGGGATTAATAATGGTTGAAGGAGACCATGAAAGTGATAGCGTTGATTTTTGGCTCGAACATAAACATCACAAAATCCAACAAATTCTTTCACATACTTCCAAAGCTATGGCCACCAATAATTTTGAAACATTAACTCCGTGGTTTTGTTGAATCCAAAATGGCTTATAGCCGAAACATCATGCTTAGCTTAGAGAACTTGAAGTTACGTAAGGCCATTAGGAACATACAAAAGACCATCACAATAAAATAAACCATCTTAAAACTCAAATTTAACATGAACATTGAAAAAATCCTAGACTTGATGATGATTCCTTAATTAACCTTGGATGCCAATAACAAGAGGATCGTTTTTCAAATCTTCATGAATTTGGTAAAGAAAGGTTGTGTCATCAAGAACTATTGACAACACTTAAAGTTGAAAATGTTCAAGTTTGAGAATGACATCACATTTTTACTCATAGGCGGCATCTCCTTCCTTAAATGTGAGGTACAAGTGATGAGGCAACACATCAAGTTTCCCTTATTGGCCCCTAAGGCGATATGTGATGACAAATTGGAATCGAGACAAAAACAATGCCCATCGAGTTTGGTGTTGATTCAAAACACAAGTTATCATGAAATACTACAAGTTTTTATGGTCTAAATACACTATGACTTCCCGTTGAGTTCTTCTAAGTAAATGACACCATTCCTCAAAATCATCCATGATGGCTAGAAGTTATTTATGATGAATATTGTAATTAATCTCCATAAAAGAAAATTTACAATAACAGAAGTCAATAGGATGAAAAAATTTGTTTTTTCCAAGTTGTGAGAACACGAAACTTATAATAAAATCGAAAACATCCGTCATTAAAACAAAAGGTTTAAAAGGGTCTACATAAACCCAAAGTGGGGCAATCATGAAATAAAATTTCAAAGATTGAAAAGAATTATCAACTTCAACTGCCCAAGAAAAAGATTAATCCTTCCTAATCGACCGAGTAAGAAAGGCCACTGTTGAAAAATAGTGGGCAATGAAACGTCAATAAAAGTTAACAAATCCAAAAAAAATTGGATATTTTGAATAAAAACTAGGATAACCCAATCAACATTGGTCTAAACCTTATGAAGATCCATGCAAAAATCATGTTTGAAGATGACGTAACCCAAAAATTCCACTTCAAATTGATGGAATTCCCACTTTTCTAATTTGGCATAAAGTCCAACCTCCCAAAACTTTTCTAGAACTAAATGTACATGGCGTTCATGGTCCTCCATGTTATTTGAAAAAATGAAAATGCCATCAATGTAACAAACCACAAAATTGTCCAAATACTCAGGAAAAATATCGTTCATCAAATGTTGAAGAATAACAGGTGCATTAGTAAAGCCAAATCACATACGACATATTCAAAGTGGTTGTAACGGGTTTTAAACATCATCTTCCATTCATCACCTTTTCGAATGATCATCAAGTTATATGTTTCACATAGATCAATTTTGGTGTACACCTTGGCATGACTAAGTTGGTCCAATAACCCTGAGATTAGGGGCAAAGGGTACCAATTCTTGATGGTGAGTCGATTAAACCCATGGTAATTTACACACATTCAGAGGGAGACATCCTTCTTTTTAACAAATAGGATTGTGGCACCAATTAGAGACTTGGAATGTCAAATGAACCTTTTCTTGAGGTTTTCATCGATGTATTCACGAAACGCTACAAATTCGTCTTGTGACAAATTGTAGATGGGTTCAAATGCAAGTTACACTCCTTTCACAATATTAATGGCATAATTGTATGGTTAATGTTTAGGCAAGGTGTTTGCATTTTTCTCCTTAAATACATCCTTGAATTTTTGGTACTAAGAAGGAATTTTCATGTGGATGTGGTTCAACATTTAATGAAGGAAGAATGTAAATAAAAAATGCATCTCCTCTTGTGGAAGTTGTCAAGAATTTTTTTATTCCAACAAACAAAGGTTCAAGGCACCTAGGCCTTATTGTACCACCGAGGTCTCCTTGGTGTTTCAAATTTTGCATACTTCTGATAAAGGTTTCACATTCCAAGGTCTTGTGTTGTAATGTTTCAAAATGAAGATTCCTCATATGCCAATCCACTCATGGATTATGTAGAATAAGTTGTCACAGACACCACCATGCATTATTGTTTACATCATTGTTTACACCTACATAGTCGCATGCATCATTGCTTACATCATTATTAACTTTTAATTAACTCTTAGTTCACTATTAGTTAGGAATTTTTTCAATAAACTTCTTTGATCAGTGCACATAAAAGAACCTCTATGGAGGCTTCTTTGAACTAGGTCCCCAATGGGGTATAATATGAATTAACCCTTAATTAAATTTTAATTGACTTTTAGTTCACTATTAATTAAGTGAGAAGTCGTTTTGGTCGATGCACACATGGAAGCCTTTATGGAAGATTTCTTGAATTAGGTCCCCAATGAAATATAAATAAGGGTAAAACTTCCCATTACCTTTAATTTGTTCAATACCAATTTTGGGTACGCTTTCTTGTTATAACCTTCATTTTCATACATTATCAAAATGAAGTTGTGTTTGAATCTTTTTTTAGCATATACCGTGTTCTTACCTTGTGTCTTTATGTTATAGTCTTGGATTAAACTTAAGTTTACATTTCTTATGATTTGTTTTCCTTGTTATGCATTTGGTTTAATTCTTATTTTTGTAGTTTTTCATGACCATGACACAAGCCAAGATAATCCAATGATGACATGATTTATCGGAGATGAAATGACATTGCAAACAACTTTACTAGTGTGGGAACCAATGGTAACAATTAATGTTTTGGTTTCATGGGTGACTTGTCATAATGAAAGGTTCCAACTGTAAATGACCTCAATTGGCACTAATGTGTTTTTTTCCACTAAAGCCAATGACACGCCCCCAAGCTCCTTGGACTCAATTGCGAATCCAAAGGTGAAGATAACAGAAAGAAAAGGAGTTAGGGCGTGTTCCCTGGTTCGTAGCACTTCGGGGGCAACGAGGCGTGCTGGAATTCTAGGATGGGGAGTAGGAACATTAACAAACACATCGATTATTCACAAGAATTTGGACAAACCAAACAATAAGTTGGTTAATGCATACCTGGGACATTTTTGGTGCACGAATGAGCCACGAGTAAACACAAATTCACGAGACTCACCACAGCCTAGATTTGGGGGAAGCCACCACCTTCCCCCTTATAGTATTATCTGTGCCTGGCCACGAGAGTGTGGAGGTTCATTCCCTCACACTTTCCCACACTCTCGGGAGCATGAAATGTGACTCCTAGGCTTCACTCTTGGCTCATACCTTCACAAGCCCTTGCTTAGGTCGCAAACCCAAGGCTAAGGTTGTGACAACCAACTTATATTGTTACACCAATTCCTTATCCACAAAACATATTAATGCACTAGAATCAAGAAGTGTTTAGGCCTCCGTCATCACAAGTTTACTACATTTAACAATGATTGGTACCAAAAAATATGGTGTTAAGTTTGAAAATAGGTTGGGACCATCTTCATTACATGATGCATTAAGGTCTAACCTCACGATCCTTATTAAAATTGGACATGCTTGTTTTTCAACTCCTCTGGTTGTGGATTAGTAACAAAAATGGCATGTGTTTCATGTGGTCCATGCTTCTTTAGACATTCACAAGCAACATGACCTAGTTCTCCACAATACAAACAATTATTTGTATGTTGACGTTGTTTTTCTTGCTTTGTGAGGGGTTTGAATCTTGTTTTATCAATTTGCATGGAGTCGTCCTTTGGTGAGGTTACCAAAGGCTAGGCTAACATTACATGTGGAAAATTCTTTCGTGTTGTTGATGGTGCAAAACTCCTCTGTGTTGTCAATGTGGGTTCATGGCACCTTTTTTGTCAACTTTCGAAAAGTTTGTTATCACTCTGAACAACTTGCACAATGGCCTAACTTAATGTTGAAAGGTCTAGCAAAGTGAATAGTAAGTCCTTCACATCACCTTGTAACCCAAATTGGAACTAACTTACAAGCATTGCCTCACCCCATGAAATATCACAAGCCAATTGTCTAAACTCCGATGCATATACCGTAATTGAACATGATCCTTGAGAAAAAGATCATATTTTAATGTTAAACATGCATTATTTGTCCCAATCTCCAAAGGTGGCATTGAACTTTTCAAAAAACATTTCAAATGAACATCAATGTACATTTCAAATGAATACAAATGAGAAACAAATTCACAAAGTGCTTAATTATGTTTAAGATTCTTTAAAGATAACGAGGACTTCTTCCATGAATGTAGACGATGAACACCATGAAATAGGACAACAAGAGGTGGGGAATCCACAACTTTAGTCAACAAGAAATGGGTAATTCACAACTTCCTAAAAAAAATTCCATTGAAAAAATCTAATTCTTAAATGTCTTATAAATGCAAAAATAAACGTAAACCTAATGGATTTTATTCAAAGTGTCAAGGACATGAAAAACCACGAGAACAAAAGTTAAAAGAAATGTTTATTTGTTTAATTTCCAAACAAGGAACAAAACAAGATTACATGATTCAAAAACAAAAACACAAAAACTAAGAACAAGAACACGAGATGTGCAAAACAAATGTGAAAATGAATCTTTATTATGCTAACATATGTAAACATGAACATGAAAAAAACATGACAAGGCTATGATGCAAGATCATGCCTAAACTAGTGTTGAATAAACTAAAAGAAATAAAAGGTCCTACTCCTTTGGGGATCTAGCCCAAGGAAACTTCCAAGGAGACTTTTATGTGTGCATCAAATAAGGAAGTTTTTTAAGAACCTTCATAATTGAAAATCGACTATGAGTTAATTAAAACTTAACTAGAATTAACTGAAACTTAATTAAAGTTAATTAAAATTTAACTTGAACTTAACTAGGATTTAATTCAAACTTAAATGGGAATTAACTGAAAGTTAATTTGAACTTAACTAAAAATTAATTGAAATTTAACTAAAACTTAACTAAAACTTAATTAGGAGTTATGGATGAACATTATGGATAAATTCCATCTATTGAAAGATGGTGTTTAATATTCGCATTCGTCACACATTTATTATGTGCACTTAGGCCCTAATAGTTGGTTTACTTTCAATCCCCTTATTTAAATGGTGTCTTTCATTTGGAAACCCCATCCTTTTTTCCCACTCAAGGCCACATCACCTTCATCAAAGTTCAACCTTAAAGGGACATGGGAATATGGTCATGCCGCAAAAGCCTTTGTTTTTTTGGCCCTAACTTTAGCCTTTTCAAATATCATTGTCTTTTTGTAAGCTCTTCATCCTCCCCATTCATCATTGCCATGCTTAGTTTTTTAAATAAAATTCTAGTTAAAAGCATATTTGGAATTTTTTAAAAACATAGTCAAAACAACATTCATTTGTTTAGTTTACCTTTTAGTTGGTGCACCTTCAAACATGGTATTTGAACACTTAGTGTTGTGAAAAGACTCAATTAATAACTTTTCCTAGTTATTCTTAATTTGATTTTATGTTGATGTAGGGCATATCCTTTGGAATATGATTAGAACCCTTGGTGTTGCGAGGCTATTAGCTTTTGCCAAACCTTCTAATGGCATTTGACCAATAATAGTAGGTGATGTTTTAGATCAATTGGTGAACATGACCAAAGCCTCCATTTTTGTAATGCATTTTCAACCCACTTGTCCCCCCACTAATTTGGGGTTATAGTTAAGGGAAATTGTGAGGTGATGTTGCATGATATTTGGGCAGCCTCAAATGTTCACCCTAATTGGATGGTGTTGCAAGTAGACATTGCAAATGCTTTTAATATTGTTTCTCATGTGGTTATATTCCAGAAGTTGTGTGCTGCAAATGGGCAATTGTCTCAACTCATACATTTTGTCCATTTGTTTTATGCCCCACAACTCCTTCTTTTCTTTAATCACCATTATATTCAGGGTGATCTATCTATTATTTAATCCTCCATTGGTGCTTATAAGGGGGATCCTTTGGGTGGTCGTTTTTTTGCTCTAGCTCATTTCCATGCCTATTGTAGTTCAATTGACCTTTTCTCATTTTTATTTTTTTTCCATTATAACTAACACCCACATCATTGGGTTTGCTTTAGTTGCATATCATTTTTTTCATCATTTTTTTCCCTAATTAGATTTGGTAGGCCTTATAATTCAACCTTGCAAAGTGTGTTGTTTGATCTCCTTCAAGGTTGCCTTTTGTGTTTTCACATCCATTAGGTTTTTGTAGCCCTATTGGAGGCATTAAGGTTTTAAGTAATCCTTTGGGATCCCTTTCCTTCGCATCCTTTTTTTTCCAAAATGTTTTGCACAATGATGTTTAACACATAGATGCCTTTTTTAGGTCCCAATGGCATTTGGGATTCTCACCTGTTATTTCGCCCAAAAGCTTTGTTACCTTCTTTGTTATTTCCTTCCACTCCTAAATTTTCAATGTCAACTGGCCTCCTTTAATTCAACCCTCATTTACATATTTGGGAAACTTTTAAGGCTAGGTTTTTTGGAGTGTTTGAAAGCTTCCTTAGTTCATCAACAATTTTTTCTTGTCATCTTTAAAAGTGGGATAGGTCTTGTCTTTGTGGAGGTTATTGCCTTGACAACGTACTTGGGGAGTTGGGGGTTTGTTGCCCAAATCATCGCATCTAATTTTTTACAAGGTGGTTGCCCATTTTTATTAGGGGCTATAAGGGCTAACATCTCAAGTCCACTTCCATTCCAAGCTCATTGTATGTGGGCTTATGACCTTCTACTTCTAACTAATTAAGCTTCCATCCCTCCATTTGAATAATGTTCAAAGAAAGGAATGGATCACCTTTAGGAGAACATCAATTCAGAGAGCATGCATGAACATTCATTTTCTAACATCATCTGAGAATTATTTTTAGATTGTCATCATGTTCAACTAAGGTCTTGCGTAGGCCCATGTTCAAGTGTTTGGCTTTCTGCCCACCTAATCATCCCATCTTTTAAAATGGCCTCTAACATTTTCTCTTTAACACTACACACTAGATTGGGCCTCCCCCATCCTATAGTTCCAAGTCTTTTTCAATGCATATGTGGCCAATCCATAGATTCAAAAAGGAATATACACCTACTACATTGTGTTCATGGGGGAGATCACACTACCACACATAATGTAGTTAGGGATTCTTTTGCCTCCATTGCAAGGGATATCATGTTCATGTTTTGCATGAACAAACTCATGCTCTCCTAGTGCCATCTTTCCATTCATTGTGACAACAAGTGGATATAATGTTTATAACATATGGTATTCGCATTTTGGTAAATGTAGTCATTATTAATCTAACTTGTGCAAATCTTATTTCACAAACTGTTTTTTTTTAGGAATCATTGTGATGATTACAACTCAGTCAAAGGTTGTGTCATATTGTAACCGACACCTTAAGGATGATTTCATCCTTTTAACAGTAAAAATATTTGGATGTTTACACCAATAGGCTAACGATTCTTTCATCAATGTGCTAACATGGCATGGTTGGCAAAGGGCTCTAAAGGCCTTATTCTTTCAATTTTACATTCATTTTATAAGCAAAAGGTGGAACATGTGGCTTTTTGAATAATTTAGGTCACCACTATCTTGCAATAGGTAGTTGTGGTAATAAGAAAAGCCTCTTCTAGGCTTGTTGTCCTTCTAGGTTTTTCGCCCATCTCCTTGGATGACTTGCTTTGTGTTATTGGTGATGGGTTTAGGTCCCATGTTTCTTGATTTCTCTTCATTGGGTGGTTCCCCACAGTGCATTTTGCATTTTCAAGTGTGGTCCTTTATTTGGACTTTGGTCCTTTTTCTTTTTTTTCTTATTCATTTGTCAGGTGTTTTTCTTTTATTTATTTATTTACCCTAGTTTATTTGGAGGGCCTTATTTATGTAGAGTTTGACATTGGTTACAACCCTAGTCCTTATGGTCTTTGATATGGCAAAAACTAACCAATCTTTTTTATTATTATTTCTAGTTTTTTTCAAGAATTTTTTTTTCTCTTTATTTACCTAAAATCAAATTTTCATTATTGTATGGTACTATTGTTATGTACTTTTAGTATTTTCATTTGCTATTTTTTTTGTTTGGTTTTTGTTTATTTGTTTAGTAGTTTCTTGTTTTCTTTTGTTTTTTGATTTGCTTAGTTGTGTGTGGTTTTTGTTTCGATTGTAATTTCTACAGCAATGGAAATTCTAGGATCAATTCATTGAACAAACCTAGCAAGTTATTATAATCAATGGAAGAAGGTACCAATTCCATAATTAAAATTTAAATGTTAATAGTGGTACTGGAATGTTTTGAACGAAGATGTTTACATAAAAAGAAATCTTGGGTTGTTCCATTACCCAAATCCACTATCTTTTTAGTGAAATCGCACAAAATTCATTAATATGTAACTTAATGGTTTTGGTAAAAAAACATTAGTTGATTAATACATTTTTAATGAAATGTTTTTTAATTGTTTTGGATAACGACATGTTACACTAGGTATTTTATAATTTAAGTAACATAAATGCACAATAACCCAAAAACATAATTTTAAATTTATGTAAATGTACAAGTTTGAACATTAAATTTTTAAAATATAAGTGTACATGGACCTTACATTTTGTATATACGAACATTTTGACTTAATCTTTAATTCAAATATAAATGTGAAACATAACAAGTTTTATATATCCATTTTAAAAAACTATGATGAGTGCAAATTGTAATTTTATATATATATATATATATATATATAGATTTAACACATTCAAAATAAATGATTCAACTCATGCACAAATGTTGATAGTTCAAGAGATGTGAGGTCTTTATAAATTATTGCATGTGTTTTATTAAATTATGATAAATGTAAAATGCAATCCATGTGGAATGGTTTCAACATAATAAAAAAGTACAATTCAATTGATGTACCATATTGATAATTAAAGAGATATTAAAAAATCACTAACCATTATAATGCAATGTGTAAATAAAATAAAATTTTACCTTGATTTCCACATCAACAATGTGAAATTATTAAAAAATAAAATAAGGTGACAGCTTGTGTAAATGTAAGGTGAAGTTTATGAATAATATTCTTCACTTGTTATCAATTATTAATACAATTTATGCTAGATGTTAATAGTTGATTTTAAAAAAAATAATGACTAAAAAACATTACCATTCTTGCAAGAAGTTTAGGGTTGAGATATTTTCCATGTCAAAAAAATTTCCATTATTAAAAAATCCAACAAAATCTGATGCTAGTGAACAAGGCCATTTTCATTATGAAAATTATGCACAAATAACTAGCAAAAATTTTCATTTACTATTTGTGCATTATAATAATAAGTTAAATAATAGTCAAATTCAACAAATAATTGCAATGGGTGGCAGTGGAAAGACCCAAGATTTCTTCTTGTGTTAATACTTGGTCAAATCAATTTGATCCACAATTAGACTAGCTACAACAATTGCCTATTGTTTCCCTCTCATGCAATGTCACGCATAAAGGGGTGGAATTAAAGAGGAGAGAGAAAATGATGGAATTTACTTTTGCTTATAGCCATAAGTATTAAAGAAGAAGTTCGTCCATGTAATTGCATGATATTTTGTTCGCAATAGAGTGCAACGACAATTGAATGGTTTTGCACAACATCACCATTGCTAAAGCCTTGGCAGTTGGTTCATTTATTCATTGTGTTGTTGTGAACTTATCTTTTTAGGTAAGATTTTTCTATTTAAGAATATTTTCCTTTACATTTTTTTATTTTTTAATTTTCTTTTTGAGCTTTTTCTATTATGTTCCTTTGTATTCCTTCTACACATTCTTTTTTGCTTTGTCCTTTCAACTTTTTCTTTCTTCCTTGAAAAACATGTTTTGTATTTTAATTTTATTTTCAATGCAGGTCATCACATTTGTTGGGGCCATCCCCTTCCTTGCCCCAAGTTGGTGGCCCTTGCCCTTCCTTTAGTTTCCCATATTGGTGTTGTGTCACCTTCTTTTGTCCTTTGTGTTATTTCAATTTTAGTTAGAGTATTTCATTTTTGATCCAATTGAATTAGGGTTCATTGGCCATCAACTCACTTGATTTTTCATCTTCTTTTGAAAATCGGGGTTGAGCCTTTCCTTAACACAACATCCCCTATTTTGGTTGTGGGTCCATTCATGTGTTAAGGCAGGCTCATACATTTTTGCTTCATTGAAAAACTTGGGATGGATGTTCATCTTTTACATATCATTCTTGCATCCCTTTTATTTAGCTTAAAAACCCACCCCACAAATTCAATTTAGTAAAATCAAAATTAATCAAACAATCATAAAATATTGTCATGATTTTTAAGTTTTTTTTTCAAAAGGTGAAACATTCATTCAAAAAAAAAACTCAAACCTCTCCCCCTTACCCCACAACCTAAACTTTGGTATCCAATCTTGACCCATTTAGTTTCTTTTCATCTTGGGTTCTTTCAACTCTACTTGTATTTGTGCATCTCTATTGCCTTGAAACAAATGGTGCAATTAGTTTTTTACTTTCCCTCGAATCATTTGGCATGAGATGTATTTGACATAATGTCTTGGCACCTTTTCAATCTATTTTTACAATGATGTTTTTTCCTCCCCACTTGAAGGAGAATAATTGGGCATAAAAAGATCAAGATGCACATGAAGTGGTTTTTTTTTGTGATTGAGAGGAGCTTCGAGTTGAACATCTTTTGCATGTAAATGTTATTGTTAAAATGTTGCATTTAGACCAACACCCCCCTATGGCCACCCCCTCCATATGCCCCCTTAAACTTTTTACCATTGGTTCTCATTATCTTGGGTGGAGTCTAGAGTTGGTCCCCTTAATCTTTTTGCCAATGGTTCTCATCATCTTGGGTGGAATCTACCCTTGACCCCCTTAATACTTTTGTCATTAGTTCACATGATCTAGGTGGAATCTAGTTTTGGGGTGTGTTGAAAAATATGCTCACATTTTTAAAGCCCTTCATCTTCTTATTCTAACCCCACCCAAGTCAAAGACTATGAACATCTTAGAAGTCTTACATCCCTTGGATGTGTCTTTACCATGTTCATAGTACTTGATGAAACTATAATCAAATATGGATTTAGATTTTCCCTTGGACTTTTTCAAGTCAACATTCGTTCAATTCTTTCATCTTTTAGTTGGTGAGTCTTTAAATATGATTTGTTGGCACCTTTGAAGTTTGTTTGACATTGAAGATTTGACCAATAACTTTCCCCATTTGTTCATATGGATCCAACCACTTTAATAATAACCACATTAAACCTTTTAAACTTGTGTTTTTTCACTATTTTTTCAAAAATATTCTTGGAATATTTTCAATACATCATTTCTTTAATTTAAAAACATCAAATTTTTGTGACTATTATTATGTTAATGTTTATTTTTTTAAATTCCAAAATTATTTCATTTGAAAAAAATTCATTTTTTTGGGGGGTGTTTTTACTACTTAATTACTATTCAAAAGACATTGGTTACATGACATAAAAATTGTTTTGTGTATTTTTTATTCATTAGATTGATTCTAAATGTTTTGGATATATGTATACCAATATATTGAAAATAAAAGTTATAAAACCAAATTGATTTGTAGTTTTTTTCTTTTTTTATAATTCGAAATACATAAATTTAAATAGTGGTTATGACTTCAAACAAGTTAGTGCAATTGCACCTTTAATGTGTTTATATGTTGCTACAAGTTGTATTTGTAAAAATATAGTTTATGCCATTGGTACCACAAAACAAATAAAAACCTTAAAGATTATCAATTTTATATCGATCATTATTGTTTTTTACTTTTTGTTTTAGGTTTTGTTATCACTTAATTATTCTTACAACTATTATATGTTAACAATATGTTTTTTAAAAACAACAATAGTAAGGTTACTTCATTTTTTTCCCTTCACTAAGGTGAAACTACAAAGAGATGCAACAAAGTTCATTTTGTGTTTTATTAGATTTTGAATGAACTTGGACAAATTTACCATGATGAAAATGATATACTCCTTAATGAATGCAAATTAGTGGTTATAAACAAATGAATTTAGTTATATTTAATTTATTAGATATTTTAATTCATAATTATATCAAAGTAGGCATTTGATAATCCAAAACTAAGCTAAACATCTAAGCACAACACCTAAACTAAATTAGGCTCCTAAGAACCTTGGGTATTTAGGTTAGGCTAAAACCTAAACCACATAATTTAAGCTAGGAACTTAAGTCACTTAACCCATAAACTGAAATGCAAATATGAAGGTTTAGACCTTTCACATTCATGTTTTAAAAATGAGTATTTAACCATTGGACAATTTTTATACCAAATGAAATGATGTGTCATCACATATTATTCTGCACATTTGTTTTTAAGTCTATTTAAATATATACCCTAAGTATCTTTCCTCATTATGTTAATAATATATTATCTTGTTATTATACTTTACATACATAACCTAACATATCAATAAATTATTTTAAATTATTTCAAACTAGTGTAGGTTACCATAGGTTAGGTTCTTAACCTAATTCTAGGTTATCATCAAGTTAATGTACATTATTTTAGGCTATTCAAGCCTATGTGTAGGCTACCATAAGTTAGGTTCTTACATTAATATTAAATTATAATTCCTAGGTTAGTGTAAATTTTTTAAAATTATTATTAGGTTAACCTAGGCTACTTTAGGCTATTATTAGGTTAGTGTATGTTACTTTAAGCTAATCATAAGTTAATATAGGATACTTCATGTTATTTTAAATTACCATAGGCAAGGATTTTAAACTAGTCCTAGTTTATTCCTAAAATATTTTACATGGGTTATTTTAAGTTATTTTACCCTAGGTTATTATTATTTATTCTAAGTTATTTTATTTTATAATTAATTTTATTTTTTTACCTTAACCTATTTTCAGCTATTCCACCCTATGTTATTTTAAGGTATTTACTCATTAATCTATACATCTTTCCTAATAATTTTCAACATGATGACCATTTTAAAAATCCCATAATTCACATTGCTTACCTTCAAACAAGAATTTTTGTTTTGTTGTTTTTCTATCTTCATCCAACATTATTCCGATTTACATCCACTTGAAATCAAGTGCAATGCTGTCCAATTCAAATCTTTAAGCAAAATTGTTGAAATTTAACCATTTTTTTAGTTTCTATTCAACATTCCTATACTAGGATTGTAATCAAAATCCAATAGAAGAAGTGCTCTGAAGGTATGGTGGGATGAATAATTTGATTGATGGGAGTGTTCTAGAACCTTACTAGGAATTGTCAAATGTATGCATGATTTTTTTCTTCCTTGACATGTACATATATTTGTATTTGGTACAAATATCTGTATTTGACAAATACATACCTAAATGTTTCCAACATCATCCCTCTCATTGTCGTTGCAAAGTGTCAAATCATTTGAAAAGTGATGGGAAAACCACATGTGGCAATACAACTATTTGTTCAAATCATTAGAACTGAAAGTTTGGAAAGGCCAACAAAATTGAAAACCAATTGTTTGTTCAAATCATTCCAATTCAGTGTACTTTCATAAATCTCCACCCAATGATTGCCACATTTTGCAACTTTTATTTTCATTGTCTACACTTTGTCATATGTTCAAAAAAATTATTTTTCTTTTGATCTATCTTTTCAAATTTTATGACTTGCACATCTAGACAACTTAGAGTTGCACATGTAGGACAAACATGTGTTCTTCCATCCTTTCTACTTCAAATGCTATGGCATGTTCACCTGTTTCAAAGATTGGTGAAACTTAATTCACTTCTTCATCCAATTCCAAAGGAACAAATCTTTCACTCTCATTACCATTGTCCACAATTGCATGCTCTTTGTAGCCTTTGTTTTATGTCCATTTAGCTCTTCCTTAAATTGTCGAATTTCCTTACCAAATTAAATCTTAGGTTAATTCACTTTAGGTTATCATAAATTATTTCACCTTAAACTATTTTAGGTTATTTTATCTTATGTTTTTCTTAACAAATCTTGGTTGTTATAGGTTATTATGCTTTAGGTTATTTTAGGTTATTCCACCCTAAATAATTCTTGGTTTGTTAAAATAATTATATATCATAAATTATTATAGGTTATTTTATTTTAAATTATGTAAGTTTAGGTTATTATAAGGTATAATTTAAGGTATTATAACTTAAATTAACTTAAAATAATGTAGGGTATAATTTAAAATAATTTAAAATTGAATAACTTAAAATAACTTAAGTTATAATAATAAATAATAACCTAGGGTATAATAGCCTAGCTATAATAGTGTAAGGTGGAATAGATTAAATATATCCAAAAATAAACTAAATTGGAATAATGTAGAATTATTGAAAATAGCCTAAAATAACCTAAGGTGAAATATATTAAAATAATTGATAATAATTTAAAGTAAAATAACCTATAATTTTTTTTAAAAAAAACTATTCAAATAATTTAAAATAGTTTAAGGTACAATAGTTGAAAATAACCTAGGGTGGAATATTTTAAAATAACTCATAATAGTTAAGAATAAAAATTATGTTATTTTTATATAAAAAAAAGATATTTAGATTCAACTTGGCTAGACTAAATCTAAAGCTCATTAATTTTGTTTAATTTTGGTTAAATAATATAAATGAGGTTAAAGTAGGTTATTTTTGTTAAAATAGAATAAATTTTCTTATATTTCGATAAACTTAGCTAAAACTTGGTTAAACTTGGCTAAATGAAGATAAAATTTTCTAAATTAAATGATTTTGGCTAAATTTGGTTAAACCTAGCAAATTTTTATTTAAATTTGATTGACTTTTGTTGAAATTGAGTAAAATTGGTTAAACCTCGAAAAAATTAAACTAAATTTGGTTATGTATTTGGTTAAATTTTAATAAATTAGGTTAAACTTGGAAAAATTAAAACATTTAGGTTAAACTTTGATATTGAAGTTAAAATTGGTCAAAATTGGTGAAATTAAGTTACATGAAAACACTTAAGCTAAACATGGTCAATTAAATTTGGCTAAATTTAAAATGTTTTGGCAAATAAGGCTTTTTTAATGCATTTTGCTAAAACTGAGGCCAATTAGGCTAAATTGAATTAATTAATATAAATTTGGCTAAATCTGGAAAAAATTAAATGTTGTTAAAGTTGGTTACATTTGGTTAAATTAAATTAAATTAGCTTACATATGTTAAAATATGTTACATTAAGTTAAAATATAAGATTATTTATATTAAATTAGGTTATTTAAGATAAAATGTATAGGCTACTTAGGGTGAACTAGCCTTAAGTGGGTTAAATTAGGATTGGATTAAGTTTAAATAAATAAACTTAAATTAAACTAGGTTTAGATTAATTCATACTAAACTAGGTTAAAATATATTAAAATGGGAATTAATTAAACTAGATTAAATTAAAGTAAATTAAGTTAAGTCAAGATTTTAATACAATTTTGACCATGTTGATATGTATTTTAATTTTTAAAAAAAACTTGTTTAAGCAAGGTCAAGTAATTACTTTAATTTGGTTACATTAGTTGTGTAGTCATATTTGTAATCATAATTACCTCTAGTTGTAATCATAATCATATTTGTAATAGTAGATTCATAATTATGACTATAGTTGTCAAAATGACTACGATTCAAGTCCACTTACAATTACATGACTATTTTGGGCAATAATCATAACATGTCCTAATGATAGAAACCACATTTTAACGTAGTGTGATATGCAATTGCATGCAACAAAAATGAACCCTTTATGTATTGTGACATGTGTCTATGGTTTTGGTTAATTATTCCATGACACATGGCAATTTTAAATTTATTTTGATATTTCATTTTAAAAATTTAGACAATCCAACTTAGGGCTAATAGGATGTTAACATGTGATGTTTAAGTAAGCAGGTAAATAGGTAGGCCTAGGTAGGTAATATGGAATAATTTTATATTATTTTGGGTTTAACATTTAATGCCAAAATTTTGTTATTGGTTCATCCCAAATGTCACTTGTTTTTAAAACTCCTAATGCACCTAGTTATATATTTTACAAACTTGAAAGGTAGGACAAATAATATGAGATAAAAATTTCAATTGCACCTTCATTGTAATTACTATTTAATAGTTAAAATTTAACATAGTTTATCCATAAGTTATATTCATATTATAGGCAATAATAACTAAATATTAAAAATTATAATATTAACTATTAATATTGATACTTATATGCATTAAGATAATATTAATTATTATAGTTATATTTAGTTGTAAGATAGGGTAATTAAATAAATTATTATTGTAATAATAATAATAATAATAACTATAGCTAATAGGGTAAGGTAAGTTAACACTAGGTGTATTAGGGATGTTAATTTAAGCAATCTTTATGCATATGTCATAAAATGATATCATACTAGGTTAAATTTGTATTAATCTAGGTCTTTATTTTTACAATTTGTGTCCAATTTGTACACCTTAGTTGCATGTTAGTATGTTACACACAAAATCATATAGTTCAAAAATCATATAGTGCCAATTTTATAATTGCAAACATGACCAATCTAGTTCTAAATTACAACTAATTGCACAAAAGTTGCATATGAGAAGATTTTTATTAGTGTTATGAATTTTTTATTTTGTAAAGTCATAACTCCATATGGATTATGATTCAAAATATTTGAAAGGAAAAGTTTTAGCCCTTGGGAGGGGTGGAACCACATTACAATGAACAAAAACTATTGTCAAAAATATTTTTTTTCAAAGTTGTGTGTGTTTGAACTTCCACCAAGCTAATGTTTTAAAATATTTTTTATAAATCATATTTAAAATAAAGTAGTTCAACATTCAAAAAATAAAAATTTCAAAATAATTGAATTTTGATTAATATTGAATGATTAAAATATATTTATGAAAATATAATGTTTGTAACAATATACTATAAAATGCAATTTTATATTCAAAAAATTATTAAATTTGATGAAATACTTAATCATATAATGAATATGAGTTAATTGTACCATTTCAACTCCATATGAAAAATTCCATTCATGTGATTTCATAAAACATTTGGATGAGGTTCATCCAAACAATTGCAAATGTGCAGAAAAAAAATTGTGAAAAAAAGAAATTCTTTTGAAAGGTAGTAATAATTGTGTTAAATGTCTTATGTAAAAAAAAATGTTTATGTATTTTTCAAAATGCTAAATGAAACAAAAGAAAAATTGCCCTCAAAATATTATAAAGTGTTCTAAAAAAATACTGCCCAAGTTGGCTTCCCTTGGTGTGCTTTCACTAAAAGGTACTTTCCAACAATGTATCACATTATACAATTTAAGATGATTTGACCCTTTTGTCAAACGTTTTAATAATAAAAAATCGAATTGGTAGTTTGATTCCTAATCATTCAATTGATTAAACTTGTGTTTTAAATTTCCAAATTGAGGATGAGACTATCATTTAAATATTTATTCTTTAAAATCTTTCCAATGGTTTAAAAAGGGTTGAATTTGGACAAGGTTTGATGGTTAAAACCCTATTCCAAAATTGCAAGACACCTTAGAATTCCAAATCTTGACAATTGACAATACACCTATAGTCTTGGGGATTCATTTTTGAATTCTCACACACTTATGTTTCCTCTTGATGTAAGGAGAATGTGTTTAGGTGCCTCCCTTGTTTTGGATTATTCCCAAGCCATTTCCTCTTGATGTAGTTTCAACTTTGGTTGTGAGCCCAAGACTAAGGTTGTAATTTCACCATCCTCACCTTCTTGAGTGCATGCGACATTGCGTCATTGACTAAGCAAAATTATGTTTTTATATTTGTTTGTCACCATTTTTATCTTAGACTAATGGTAATGACATATTTTTGAAGGTTTATTGATGGGTGCATGCCTTTCTTTTGTGCCTACCATTGTCCAAACATCAGTTACATGGAATCAAACATTGTAATTTCATTATTTCATATAGCTTCATTTTTTATTTTGAAATTTTTATTTGATAAACATTTTTTTTCTAAATTTAATTTTAAAAAAAATGTTACTTCAAGTTGAAACACTAACACCCTTCTTTTCCAATAATAATTGGAAACAACATGTGACTAACGTTCTTTTGATGGGTTCATCAAATTGTGAAAAAAATAAAAATGTTAAAAGAAAGCAACTTTGCGAGTTTTCTATTGTCAAAACTTGAAAATTATTTTTAAAAATCACCATATATGTATATTATTTTGTAATAGGTAACCAACAATCTAGGAAATTGCTTATATTTTTTAATTTTCATATTTCATTTGTAGCCAGATTTGACTAAACCTTTTGTATGGATGGTTGCTAGCTTACCACTATCACAAAATTGTTAAATTTTTTTTTTGCGTGTGACCTTTTGGCACCTCTTGTGTGTCTTCCACCATATGAAGAATTCACAGGTAAAAGAACTCAAATGTTTTCAAGATTATACCTCAAAATCTTTGCACCATTCACACTTTTAACCCATTATCCACCATTGGGATGTTTCAATGCAAGATGCGATGTTGAATGTTTTCATGTTTATTTCGTTGGAAGTTAGGTTTCAAAGAATATGTGAACAATTTTCCACACATGGTTTTAGAACCAACACCAATGATGATGAAAGAGAACTATCCACATTGGCATGGAGGAAATGAACCCTCTCCCTAACAACAAACTTTCTAATTCCTTAACACACATAAGCTAATACCCTAGTACATCCTTTAAAGTAGGTAATTTGACCGGAAAAGCTCACAAAAACAATATTTATTTTGCTTCAAGTTTGTGATGTAAGTATTGTTACCATTACTAAGATTTAGCCAAATTTGAATATAAACTAAATTAAAAAAATCCAAAAAATTATGCATCCTTTTATATTTTTGGCTACCTATTGGAATCCAGGTATTGCAAAAATTTGGCCAATTGTAAAAAAATTTGGCACAAAATCTGGTGAATTTAGCCAATAAGTTTTCGCATTAAAAATCCTATAGACAAAAATCAAAATCAGCTTTTTCAGTTAAAAAAAATTCATGAAAATTCTCCCCTCTCTCTCTCTCTCCCCCCCCCCCCCAAAAAAATAATTGGGACTTTCAAAGCACCAAAAGTGAAGTAGTTTTGAAGAAAAAATTGAAACTAAAAAAGAAAACATGACAA
>Ga0116231_10007077_pt1 | contig 20862 bp, 17 predicted proteins | sample S1TSphgellanicum_2_FD_89695 | JGI IMG/M metagenome (GOLD analysis project Ga0116231, IMG submission 89695) | Host-associated microbial communities from peat moss isolated from Minnesota, USA - S1T2_Fd - Sphagnum magellanicum MG | ecosystem: Host-associated > Plants > Peat moss > Unclassified...
GAGTAAAACTTGTTGAACCCCTATAAGTTTTTGAGTTTTAGCCAATAGATTAACTCCCGATTTTTGTTGTTTTCTCAATTATATCTACTCCTTAATTATAGGATAGACATCTAAAAGGAAAATGAAAGTTGGAAAAAGCAATTTGGTGGAGTATTTTTGGATAAACGTCAGGAGACTGTAACCAAATTGTTACGTGAACAAGTGAGCGAAATCAAATAATAATAAAGTGGGTGGCTCCCAATTAAACTAATACATTAGCAATTTCCAAAGATTTCCACCCAATGTCTTGATAACCATACTCAAAAATCTCTGGATGCAATATTTCCGCCAAAATTTCTAGAGAATCTACGAGTCGTGGACCTGGGCGGTTGAAATAAGCATTACCATCAGTAATAAAAACTCTACCAGCATTGACAGCATGAAGTTTTTTCCACTCAGAATGTTGTCTCGACAAGGATTCTGCTTCCTTTTGAGTTCGTTGTAAATCCAACCCACAAGGCATAAAAATAATTATATCTGGATCGTTTTTGACCAATGTTTCCCAACTTATACCTGTTGATTGTTGTCCATCGATACTGAGCAATGTTTGTCCGCCAGCTAATTCAACTAATTCTGGAACCCAATTTGCAGCAGTCATTAACGGGTCTGTCCATTCGATACAAACTACAGTAGGTTTTTCTATCACTGAAAGCCCTGCGACTTTCCGCCGACAAATTTTTACTCGCGCTTCTAAGTTATCTAATACTTTAACTGCATCCACATTGAATACTCGTCCGATTCGCTCAATATCCGCCCAAACTTCACCCAGCGTATTGGACTGTAAGGAAACAATTTGCGGGGATGGATGAATCAATTTAGCGATCGCTGCTTCTACTTGTGGTAAACTCACCGCACAAACATCACACAGGTCTTGAGTCACAATGTGAGTAGGTCGCAATTCCTTTAAAGTATCTATGTTGAGTTCATAAATACTCAAAGCAGATAGCAATAAATTGGTCATCTGCTCATGAATCTGGCTGCTGCTATCATTATTGTTTATTCGGGCTTGAGTACAAATAGGGCGATTACGGATTTCTGGAGGGTAATCACATTCATGCGATCGCCCCACAATCGATTCCCCCAATCCTAAACTGGCTAGAATTTCCGTTGCACTGGGAATCAGAGAAACAATTCTTACATTACTATCTGCCATGCTGCGACCTCAATCATAGTTATAGATGTAGACCATATTGACATAATCAAGTCATTTATTTCTCTTTCCTAAGATAGGGATAGGATTGAACAAGGGTGTAGGACTACACCCTACACCATGCTTTACAACGCACCCTCAATTGGTGCAAACCCTTGACGTTGAATATTTTCCGTCACTGTCCTTGGCTCCAAAAACTGTAATAGATAATCAGGACCTCCAGCTTTAGAACCCACGCCAGATAACTTAAATCCGCCAAAAGGTTGCCGAGCTACGATCGCTCCCGTAATATTCCGGTTAATATACAAATTCCCCACTTCAAATTCAGTTTGTGCTTGTTGAATATGGTTTGGAGTCCGGGAATAAAGCCCACCAGTCAAAGCATAACTTGTTCCATTTGCAATGGCTAATGCAGCAGAAAAATCTTCCGCCCGAATTACCGCTAGTACAGGTCCAAAAATTTCTTGTTGGGCGATCGCTCCATCCGGGGGTACTTCTGTAAAAATAGTCGGTCCCACAAAATAACCTGTATCTGGAACCGTCACTTCTAAAGCTAATTTTGCTTCTAGTTTACCCTTCTCTATATACTCACGGATGCGATCGCGGGCTTTGTCATCAATTACAGGACCGACTTGAGTACTAGGTAACTCCGATAAGCCAACATTCAGGGATTTTGTTGCTGCCACTAAACGCTCTACAAAACTATCATAAATAGAATTTGATACAATTACACGCGAACAAGCAGAACATTTTTGTCCGCTATAACCGAAAGCTGATTGTACCACTCCCACCACAGCCTGGTCCAAATCAGCGCTTTCATCGACAATAATGGCATTTTTACCCCCCATCTCCGCGATAACTCGCTTCATATGCTTTTGTCCAGGTTTTAAAATAGCTGCTTCCGCATAAATTCTACAACCCACCTCTTGAGACCCTGTAAAGGCAATAATATGAGTATCAGGGTGATTTACCAAATAAGCCCCCACTTGAGCACCTCTACCTGGAACATATTGAAATACGCCTTTAGGTATACCAGCCGTCAAGAGAATTTCTGTAAACTTAGCTGTAATCACAGAAGAAGTTTCTGCGGGTTTAAGCAATGTACAATTACCCGTAACTAAAGCAGCAACTGTCATCCCACAAGCGATCGCTAAGGGAAAATTCCAAGGAGAAATAACTACAGCTATCCCCCGAGATTGGTAAATATAACGATTTGTCTCCCCAGCAATATCGTAAATTACACCTTTGTCCAACCGCTCCATTTCTGCAGCATAGTAACGGCAAAAATCTATAGCTTCGGAAACTTCTCCATCAGCTTCTTTTACAGGCTTACCAACTTCCAAAACTATCCACACCGTAAGTTCAGCCCGACGTGTCTCCATCAAATCAGCAGCTCGGCGCAGAATATCCGCCCTTTGTTTGACAGGTGTTTTCCGCCAAGCTGGAAACGCCGCTTTTGCCGACGCAATAGCAAGTTCTGCTTGGGGAATATCCAGAAGTCCAACTTTACCAATTACCTGATGGAAATCAGCAGGGTTAAGGGAATCAATCAACTCCTGAGTCTGGACAAACTCCCCATCAATCAGCGGTAAGTAAGTTTTTCCCAGCTGCTGACGCACTTCTGTAAAAGCTTGGACTATCTGCTCTCTATGTTTTGCTTGGGAGTAGTCTGTATCTGCTGCGCCCACAAATCCATTCACATGCTGCTGAAAATTTTCTGTTTTTCCAGTCTCGACCACAATCGGCGGCGCTAATAATTCCGCAATGGGTCGATTTTCCAAATTTTGGCGGAGGAAAGAGCTATTAGCTGTATTTTCCAATAATCTGCGGATTAAATAAGCCATTCCTGGCAATAATTCCCCATAGGGACAATACACGCGCACGCGATAACCCCGATCTACTAAAGCTTTGGCTAGTTTATCACCCATACCATAGAGGACTTGCATTTCCAACCGACGGCGCGGGACTTGTAAAGCTTCAGCAATAGCTATAGCGCGGGACTGCGATCGCACATTATGACTACCAATTGCCGTATACACATACTGATGATTTTCCAGTAATAACTGGGTAATAGCTTCAAAATTGGCATCTGTGGCTGCTTTATCGTTATATACAGGTTGTTGCCAATGCTTTTGTAATGCTTTGATAGTTTCTTGGTCCCAATAAGCACCCTTAACTAGACGAATAGTCAAAGGATAACCCCGTTCTTGTAGCCAAGTAAGTAAGTTTCGCGTATCAGATTCACTATCACGTAAATAAGCTTGAATAGTTATGCCAATATCTGTACGTGAGCGAAATTCTGTTTCTAGTAAAAGGTTTTTCAGAATATGTAGAGTTATATCTTTATAAGCATATTGTTCCATATCAAAATGCACTGATGCACCCAACTCTTGGGCGCGTCGCAGGAGGATACGTAGGCGATCGCTAACTCGCTGCTCACTACCCTCAGCATCTAAAGGGTCAAATTGGGAATAAAACGCAGTTAACTTTACAGAAACCTGAACTGGCAGGAGGGTTTCCCCATCGGCTAGATCAACAGCCGGATTTACGGTCCAGCTTTGGGATGCTGCTACCAATTGCTGGATCAACTCTAGATAGCGGTCTAAATAAGATTGGGCTTCTGCTTCTGTAATTACAGCTTCACCAAGTAAATCAATGGTAAAAGCCATTTTTTCCTTCCGTAGTCGTTCAACAGTTTTGATAACTTGTTGAATATTTTCACCCGCAATATATTTATGAGCCAGAGTCTCTACAGCAGTACCTACAGTTGTCGCCGCCAATTGTCCTGGCATAGAATCAGGGTGGGCAAAATTGAGCATTCCCTTGAGTGCCAAGGGTAATTCCACAGAATCATCGCCTAAATATTCTTGCAAGTGGGCAGCAATTTCGGCTTTGCTACGTAAAGCAGGTAAAGTATCAATAAACCGGAATAACTGGACTCGGAGACAGGGATTGCTCATTGCCCAAGCAAGTAACTTATCATCCCAGCGCATTTGATCGCGTAGAGCTGACAAAAAAGAACGATTCTCTTGTGTAGCAGCTAGCAAATGTTTAGCTATATCTTGAGTTTTTGCTTCGTAAGTGCTGTTTTGTACTTGGGTTACCACTGAGGTTAAACTCCTGATAAATTAAAATTAGGAAATTAAGAATTGGAAATTAAGAATTAAAGTTTAATCTAGATGCAGCATAATCGCTAGTTAAAAGTCTGCCATTTTTACAACGCGTTCAACAAAGCTTTTTTAAAACTCACAGCACTTTTAAAATAGATATCTGGTTTTTCTACTAAGGCTAAATCAATTACATCAGCCAATTCTTTGGGCAGGGTATTATCTCTGTGACGGATTGATACAGGGTTATTTTGTAGAACTGCCAGAACTTTTTCTCCTGTAAAATCACGAGGAAATTCTCCAGTAATCATATTATATAAACATGCTGCTGCTGCCCAAACATCTATCTCTGGTTGAGCATATTTAAAATTTAGCACCTGCTGACGAGGCATAAACTCCAGACTACAGGATGCCTCATCGGTGAGAGTTTGACCACTCAAACCAGCTACGTCAAAAGCTTTCGCTAAACCGTAATCAGCAATTTTTGCCACCCTAGCATCATCTTCATAGGCGAGAAAAATATTACTGGGCTTCAAATCACAATGAATTAAGCCTTTACATGAGGCGAAACTCTCATGAGGTGATTTAATGTCAGGAACCTCTGCATTATGGGCATATATTAAACCATCCAGAACTTGGAGCATCATATCCACAGATAGATCAACTGGAAGTTTCCCACCCGATTTGTGCATTAAATCTCCAACATTACCACCCTTACAATATTCCATAGTAAAGAAGAAAACATTATCATATAGACCGTAATCAAATAATTTCACAATACGACAGTGATCCAGAGCTTGATAATTAGCCAGCCCTCGTTTAAACATGTCTAGACTTCGTTCGTTACCAATAACCATGGGAATCATAATTTTGAGGGCAACATACTTTTGGGTTTGACTATGCTTGACTAAATAAACTTCTCTGAATTGGTCTTTGCTGAGTAATTTAACGATTTTGTAGCCAGAAATGACTTGGAGAGTTGCTACCCCATTTTCCGATGCGGTCAATAATCGTTTAATCGTTTCTGAGTGTGTAGATTTATCTTCTTGATGTTGACTGGGAATAACAATATAAGGATTCTTAATTTCTGTTTGATCTACTTCAATGGCAATTTTAAAGACCGTATTGCCCAATTGAATTTCGTCGCCTGTTTGTAAATCATACTCTGGGAACTTTAACTTTTCCCCCTCTTGCGGGGTTTGATGAAATTCCCGCTGGCCAATTTTATCACCATTTACATAAGTACCATTTAAGCTACCAAAGTCTCTGATGCGAATATTTGGAGGATTAATATCTAGTAAGCAATGATATCGTGAAATGGTCAGGTGTGCTGAATCATTAGGTAATTGGGGATTGCAATCTGGACTTCTACCGATGATGCAAGTTGTACGGGTGTCAAAAATATATTCTCGTCCAGGATGTTGACCTTGGGTAATAGTGAGAGTAATCTTAGATGGCATTTATGTCACTAAAAATTTAAGTATATCTATTAGTTGTATTGTCTCTGTTTACAGCACATTAGCTATAAAACTTCAGGTTAAGCAGTCATAAGCCTTAAATTTAGTATACCGAAACTAAACCGTTTTTTTAGCAATTTCACTTAGATACTCCATAAATTATTCGCTAGTATTTAGTATTTATTATTTTTTACCAACGTCAGGTGTACAATAGTCCATGAGGTGATCTTAACCTAATCTTGACCAATATTACGGAAAGGGTGTAGCGGAGCAAGGAAAGCTCCGCTACACCCCACACCCTATTATGAAAACTCTATGGACTTGTAACCTTACTTTTATAGTAGTTGGTTTAGTTAGTACTTTTCGTGCTTCCAACGCCAATGAACTAGTACAAATCAAACCTAGTCGCTGGTTAGAGGTACGTCATCCTATTGGACAAGTGGTATATTCTCATGGGCGAAAATCCCAACCAGCTAGGAATGGGATGCGATTGACAACAATTGGAGATGCTATTAATACTAAGCAAAATTCCAGTGCAGTCTTAGCGATTGATATAGGTTCTGGCTTTATTAATGTATCAGAAAATACTAGTGTTAATATTCAAAAGCTGTTAACTGGAAAGAATGGTGAACGGATTACACAACTTGAAGTAAAGTCTGGGCAAGTTCGTTTACAAATCCGTAAGTTTACTCATGTAGCTTCACAGTTAGAGATTCGTACTCCAGCTGGAATTGCTGGAGTGCGTGGCACTATGTTTGGTGTCAATGTGCAGCATAGTGGAAAAATGAGTGTGGCTACTCTAAAAGGTAATGTAGCTACTAGTGCTCAAGGACAGACAGTCATGGTAAAAGCTGGGTTTGAAAATATAACAATTCCAGGCGAACCTCCCTCTACACCAGTTCCTCTTGAGGAAAATACTGATTTGGATATCCATCAACTCACAGCCCATGCAGGACAGGCACGAATTATTGGTAGCATTGCTCCAGTAAATCTACTGGTAATCGCCAAGCAACCTCAAAATACCGATAGAAATGGTAAATTCGATCTTACTATCCCATTAGTCGCAAATCATCGCATAGAGGCTGTTGTAGTCACTCCTTTAGGGAAAAAGCAAATCTATGAACTAGCAATTCCTTAAATTGAGGAGATTTAATTTTTGTTGCTCAGCTTTATATTTGGCTCTATCAGATGAATAATTTACATTTAGCAACCGGAATAAGCAACAATATAATCAAAAATATATTATAGTAACACAATATTATAAGATGACATAGGTTTTTGCTACTAACCGTGGTGTCTTATAAGAGTTTAAGCATATTCACTGTAGGAAAGAGTACGTCTGATCCTGAGATTTATGGATATTCAATCTTTGCCTCAAGCCTACATGTCTTTATGTTTTCAAATAGTCTAAGCAAAAAATATCATCGGCAACTACGAAATCAGACTAGGTGCTGTGGAAGTAATTGTTATTATTGCTATCAACTTTGTGATTTCTGGATATCCCAGAACATCCAATCAAGAGTCACAGCAGCAAGCGCTCTTGTCTATACTAGACAAACCTACCACCAGTATTTGCATAGGGAACTCCGCTTTCATCAAAGCTTCCAGTATGGAAATTGTCGATGGAGTGGAGATATCTTTTTTAGCATTACCAAAAATATCACTTTAATTGCAACTGCTCTCTCGCAACTTTATTCTCAATCCTAAATTGGTATGATGCCTTCTGTCCAGATAAATCGTCCGTTAGTTTTAGTAGTAGAAGATGACCTGGTCGTACAGATGCAGCTACGTCGCTCTATGGAAAAAGAGGGATATAATGTTATGACGGCTTGTGATGGACAGGAAGCCTTAGATATTTATACCTTATTACGCCCTGATATAGTACTTTTAGATGCTTTAATGCCAGTAATGGATGGATTTACTTGCTGTGCTAAGTTGCAAGAAATGACTAGAAGTAGCTTGACAGAGGAGCTAAACGACCAAGTTTCTATATTAATGATTACAGGATTAGACGATCCAGATTCAGTAGATAAAGCATTTGCGGCTGGGGCTACAGACTATATTACTAAACCCATTCATTGGGCTATGTTACGGCAAAGGGTTAGACGATTGCTACACATGCAATTAGTCATGAAAGATTTACGACGCAAGATAGAACAAGAAAAGTTAGTAGCTAAAATCACTCAAAAAATCCGCCAGTCTCTAAAATTAGAAGTAATTCTTAACACTACAGTTATTGAAATACGTAAATTGTTTGAGACTGATCGAGTAATTGTGCTGCAATTTCAACAAGATGGAAATGGCACTGTCATAGTAGAATCAGTAGCTCCAGGATGGGAATCTATTCTAGGGAAAGAAATTAAAGAATTTTGCGGGGATGAAAACTTGCAGCAACAGTATCAAAAAGAAAATGTTTACCTTACAGAGGATATCACGACGAGAACTATTTCTGGATACGATATTTTGGCAATACATGATTCTCAAGCCAAATCTAGTTTAGTTGCTCCAGTCATCCAAAGAGAAAACATTTGGGGACTACTCATCGTTTATCAATGTTCAACGCCACGTCAATGGCAACAATCAGAATTAGAGTTGCTGGAGCAATTAGCAGACCAGCTGGTCATAGCAATTCAGCAGGCACAACTCTATCAAAAACTAGAAATAGTGAACCAAGAATTACAAAGTTTAGCAACTATAGATAGTTTAACTCAGATATCTAACCGACGGTTTTTTGATGATAGTCTATTTCGTGAATGGAAGCGCTTAGAAAGGGAACAGGCTCCCTTATCATTAATCTTAGCAGATATTGATTATTTTAAAAGTTACAATGATACCTATGGGCATCAAGCTGGAGATGAATGTCTCAAGAAAGTAGCTGACGTTTTGCGTTATCATAGCCAACGCCCTGCTGATGTCGTAGCACGTTATGGTGGCGAGGAATTTGCTCTGATTTTACCAAATACTGATGTCCAGGGTGCATTCAATCTAGCCCTATCAATTCGATCGCACATCAGGTCTCAAGCGATCAATCATCTAAGTTCTCAAGTAAGTCCTTTCCTGACACTTAGTTTGGGAGTCGCGACAGTTATTCCCCAAAGCAATATTTCTCCTGAATCGCTAATAGCTAAAGCAGATGCAGCTCTTTATCGAGCTAAACAATTTGGACGGGATCAGGTTGTTATAGCTTAGGATTTGGTAACTATATATAATTATTATATTTTCAAAGTATTCCCACATTTTTTACAGAAGTCCGCATCTAAATCATGAAAAGCTAAACCACAATTTTCACAAGCAATTTCCTGATGTGTATTTTTAACCAATCGCTTAATCAAATCCCCCACTTGCCAAGGGATCAGAGATATACCTGTAAGAATCATTAAAACGGTGAGTAGTCTCCCTGATTCGGAAATGGGAGTGACATCACCAAATCCCACAGTTGTCATCGTCACAACTGAAAAATAAAAAGCATCTAAAAAAGTTGTAAAAGTTCTTGGATTAACAGGGTGTTCCACTTGATAGATTAAACCAGAAAAAACGAAGATTATAGCAAATAATGTAAATAATATTCTCACAAAAATCACAGTATCTTCATTACTAATACTAGTGAAGATTTTTCTGTCGATGAATCTTAATAGTCGCAATATGCGGAACCAGCGAAAAAGGCGGAGAAAACTAATATCTATGACACCGATAAAAGATGGTAGAATAGCGATTAAATCAATCATGGAGTAAAGGCTAAAAATATATTTAACCTTATTTTTGGCACTCCATAAGCGCAGTGAATATTCAGAAATAAAAATTACGAGTATGATTGTATCCAATACTCTTAACTTTAGATGAATATCTTCAGGTATACTATAGGTTTCAGCTACAAAAATTGCTGACGAGAGTAAAACTAAAGCAGCAATCGTCAGACTAATTATTTTACCTATAGGTGTTTCTAAGTCTGTTAAGTAGAACTCTATTTTTTCAGGATTGAATGACATAAGCATCTTTCCCATAAGAATAGCAGAATTTTAGCTAGAATTCTGCTATTTTGTCAAAAATCCCTGGACTCATGTAACTGATAAACTAAATCTTCATCTTCGGCTGCAATTTAGAGCTATTAACATGCGTAGCTGGCTTTAAAAACAGCCAAGAGATAAAAAAAGTTAATACCGTAAATATTTGCGTTAAATCCAAAGCGGATAAATAACCATCTTGGAGAGAAGCACTACTGCGTTCAACAATAGCTATTAACCAGGAGGAAGTTCCTAGTAACCAGACTCCCTGCTTGAGATTAAATAAAAATTCACGATCACCTAAAAGTTGTCGATTGTCCATAAGCTTTAAATCTCCCTGATAGAGAAAAGGTTAGTAGACATTGAATTTTTGAACTTTTACGGTCTATTAAAGTTAAACTTAACTTAATGTTAACAAAATTTTCAGTAGTTTGCCGGAATTCTGGTTTTTTATCAGGTTCTTTTGGTCAAAAATCCTATTTGTTACCTTAATGTTGAGATATGGCGATCGCTATTGATTTTGGTACTAGCAATACAGTTATCACCCGTTGGAATCCTCTGACCCAACAGCCAGAAACCTTGAATCTGCGAGGTTTATCAATTCAACAACATGCCAATCCCCCCATAATTCCCAGTTTAGTTTATATAGAACAAGCCCACAGTGGTCAGGCGATCGCCGGACAACAAGTGCGCGATCGCGGCTTAGACATAAAAGGTGACACCAGATTTTTCCAGAACTTCAAACGAGGAATTGGTGCGGATATCCAAGGTTTCCTACCCGAATTAGATGGACGACTGATTACTTTTGAACAAGTAGGACAATTGTTTTTGACTCAGGTAATTGAGCAGTTAATCCAGCAGGAAGGGGAATTAGATGCTTTAGTTTTAACTGTACCTGTAGATAGCTTTGAAGCTTATCGCCACTGGTTAGGAGGAGTTTGTCAAGTACTTCCAGTTGAGCAAGTGCGTATTATAGATGAACCTACAGCTGCTGCTTTGGGATATGGTTTAGTTAACTGTGGAGAAAATATTTTAGTGATTGACTTTGGCGGTGGTACTTTGGATTTGTCTTTGGTAAGTTTAAATCAAAGAGCAAAGGTTGAGAATAAACCTGTTGGTTTTTTGCTTAAGTGGGGTAATAAGTCTTTAGCAGAAAACTCTCAGCAGAAGGTAAAAACTGCGCGGGTATTGGCTAAAACAGGACAGAACCTTGGTGGTACTGATATTGATAATTGGATAGTAGATTACTTTGCTAAAACCAAAGGGTTCCCCATAAACAGCTTAACAACTAGACTAGCAGAACGGTTAAAAATTCAATTGTCCAGCCAGAATCAAGCCAGTGAAGTTTACTTCGATGACCGGGAATTTGCTACTTATGAGATGGACTTAGACCAGGAAATGTTAGCCAATATCCTCAAAGAGAACGCATTTTTTGACAGATTAGATGATGCAATGGGGACTTTGTTGCAAGGAGCACAACGCCAAAATATTCCCATCAGCGAGATCAACACTGTTTTATTAGTTGGTGGTTCTGCTCAATTACCAGCAGTACAAACATGGATACAGCAGTATTTCCCAGAAGAGAAAATTCATTCTCAACACCCATTTGAAGCGATCGCTCTTGGCGCTTTACAATTAACTCAAGATCTAGAAGTTAAGGATTTTCTTTATCATAGCTATGGGATACGTTACTGGAATCGCCGCCAAAATTGTCATAGTTGGCATCCGATTATTCCAGCTGGACTGGCTTATCCGCTGACGCAGCCATTAGAGTTGTTTCTTGGTGCTTCTCTAGAAAATCAGCCCAGCATTGAGTTAATCATTGGTGAATTGGGTGGAGAGACAGGAAATGTAGAAGTATATTTTGAGGGCGATCGCCTAATTACTCGCAAAGTAGCAGGCGGTACAACTACTGTTAAACCTCTGAATGACCAAGAGGGAGCAAGGACGATCGCTCAACTTGTACCGCCAGGAGTCCCAGGGAGCGATCGGGTGAAAGTTCTTTTGCAAGTTGATCAGCAGCGGTTTTTACGCATTACGGTTGAAGACTTGTTGACGAATAATGTCTTGCTGGAAAATCAACTGGTACTCCAGTTACAGTAAGAGGATGAGAATTAATTGTCAGAATTGAGAGAAACTGAGAACAGGTTGTTTAAGATAAGGAGAGACTTATGGCCTGGACTAAGGTTTTGACAGAGACGGCGCTTCCCGCTGGTGGGCGAGAAGTGGTAAAAGTAGGAAAGCAGAGTATTTTGTTGGTAAACCATGAAAACCAGCTTTATGCTGTGAATAGTAGTTGCCCACATCTGAAACTACCCTTGAAAGATGGCAAAGTTGAAAATGGAGTAATTGTTTGTCCTTTTCACCGCAGTGCTTTTGATTTGCGTACTGGAGCAGTACAAGATTGGTGTACTTGGCCTCCTGTAGTAGGTAAGGTTCTAGCTGCTGTTTCGCCAGCTAAAGTATTATCAGTTTTCCCTCTACGTGTAGAAGATGGCAATATTTTAGTTGATGTCCCAGAAGCATAATTTCTAATTGATTCAGTAGGCGATCGCTTTTAAAACAAGCGATCGCCCCAAATTAAACAGCAAAGTTATATGCATCCACAACCCTCAGAAAACCAACCACAAGTTAAACAACTAGCAAAGCAAGCATTAGCAGAATCTCAACCAACAGCATGGTTTGATCAAGTATATGTCCAAGCTCAGGGTGACGCGACAAAAATTCCTTGGGCGAAATTAACTCCACATCCATATTTACAAGATTGGTTAAATACTAATAACCATATTATTAATACCTCAGCTATAGTAATTGGTTGTGGCTTGGGAGATGACGCCGAAGCTTTGGCTGAGAAAGGATTTCAGGTAACTGCTTTTGATATTTCCCCAGATGCTATTGCTTGGTGTCAGCAAAGATTCCCTAATTCTGCTGTTAATTATGTAGTCGCGGACTTATTTGCACCACCCACGCAATGGCTAGGAGCTTTTGACTTAGTAATTGAATCTCGCACAATTCAATCTTTACCCTTAAATATCCGTACAAATGTGATCAAATCTGTTGCTGCTTTGGTTGCAGATGGTGGAACTTTACTAGTAATTAGCGGCTTTCGCGAAGATTCAGCAGCACAGGATGGACCACCTTGGCATTTATTAGATGCTGAGTTGAATCAGTTTCTAGATTTGGGCTTTCAGGAAGTTAACCGTCTTTACTTTATGGAAATTGATAATCAACGTATCAGAGTTGAGTATAGGAAATAGGGAGGAGTTTTCTTTGATTGAGTTTAGTAATTCCTTGATTTGAATAATTCTTAGTTAAAAAAAATCATTCTTGAGAGGTATTGAAATTCCAGATTATAAACATGGTTCAGTTTCTATTTGGTTACTATTCACCCTAAGCAAACATTGATTTTGAGAACCACCTTGACTATTAGCCTCTTGGTTGCGATCGCTAGGTATTAAGGGGTGATTAGTATTTAAATAGTCGGTTAAACCCGAAATGATAAATGACCCTGTATAGAACCCACCAAATATGAGAAAACCATAGACTATAGTGAAAACAATTGCTTTGACAATTGTGATTACATAAAAAATTTTGTGTTTTTTAGTAGTGCTACGATAGCGCATAGACTTTCCTCAGTGTATTTATAGCGGTAGATAACACCCTGGAATAATCAAGCGCCGATAATTGTCCAAATAATGGCGTAAAATCTCCAAATTATCTGTTAGCCATTAACTGTAGTGAATTTAGTGTATATTTGGATGATTCTGAGTTACATCCCCAAAGAGTTACTTGTAGAATCTAGTTGATTACGCTAGACTCGGTATCTCTAACTGGAATAGAATTATGGAAGCGAGTCAACAGCGATACTACTCTCCAGAAGAATATTTAGCTTTAGAAGCAACAGCAAAATATAAAAGTGAGTATATTGATGGTGAAATATTACCTATGGCGGGTGGCTCTACTAATCACAATCGGATAGCAGGGAATTCCTACTCGGCGTTAAATTTTGCTTTTAAAAATCAAAATTATCAAGTTTTTATCAGTGATGTGCGTTTATGGATACCGGAAAGCCACATCTATACATATCCTGATGCGATGGTAGTTGCGGGAAAGCCAGAATATTTTAATCAACGTCAGGATACGATTACTAATCCTCAAGTCATTATTGAGGTTTTATCAAAGTCTACTCAAGAATACGATCGCAGTAGCAAGTTTAGAGCATATCGGACAATACCGACTTTCCAGGAATATCTGTTGCTCGACCAGAATAAGATTTATGTGGAACAGTTTTTTAAAACAGGTGCTAAAAGCTGGTCATTGCGAGAATATATTGCGAGAATATGATGAATCGGATGAAGCGATCGCCCTGTCTTCCCTCAACTTCCACATCCCTTTAACAGCAGCCTACAACAAAGTGCAAATAAGTAAGGTGTAGTTCTTCTTCCCCTACACCCTACACCCTACACCCTACACCCTAACTAAAGCGATCGCTCGTTTGATCAAAGCCTCAGAGGTCAAACCATTAAAAGCCATCAACTCACTAGCACTAGCTGTAGTTTCTCCCCGTTTCCAAGCAAAAGTATCGCGTTTGCATTGACTACGTAACATAATTGGTTCCAATATTGCTGACGCACCACCAGTCACACCAATCAAAGCATCACCACCAAATAACTCAGCAAAATCTGGATCTGATAAAAAACCACCATCAGGTTCACTACAAGTTTCCCAAGCAGTATCTTCAGGACGATATAACCGACGGGGATTAATCACAGAAATAATCTTTACACCCACACCTTCATTTTCTAAGAAAGCAGCAGCTTCAAAGACTGGAATTAGCGTCAAATCACCCACAACAGCAAATACTACTTGCGGACCACAATTAGCTTCATGTAATAACACCGCCCCATCTCGCAAACCTTTACGAGTTTGTTCCAAAGTGGTGCGAATTGGTAAAGGTGATTTACTCGCAGTAATCACAATCCCTTTATTCTTGGTTTTCAAAGACCAATCATAACAAACTTGAATACTGTTAGCATCAGGAGGAAACAGTGGGAATACATTCCCATTCCGCATCAAGGAAGCAAAGTAAGCTTCAATTTCTGGACGTTGGTGAGTCCAACCATTGCGTCCTTGTTCCAATGCGCCAGCTGTAAATAAAGTAATTGTCGAGGGAGTGGGACGACGTAATTCAGCCATTGCTTGAATTACAGTTTGCCAAATTGGCAGACCGTTGATGGCGAAAGATTCATAAGAACACCACAAGGTTCTGGCTCCCATCAAAGATAATCCCGCAGCTAAACCCGCACAAGCATCTTCGCTTAGAGGTTCATAAACTTGTCCACCAGGGGCTTGATTATATAGATCATCAGCTGTAGGATGATTAATCTTTAACGCTTGATTAATATTGGCAATACCGGAAGCTTCATTCCCATCAGCATTAGTCACCAGGAAATTTTTATCTCTCTCCCCCACAATCCCCACTAAACGACCCATCGCTGTTGTGGAAACTTTGGGAGTAGCGCCCACAGGATATTCTTCTAATGGTAATTCGCCTAAATCTGCTAATGGTAATTCAAACTCTGTCACTACAGTTTTTGCAGCAGGTCCACCACCAGCACGTTCTACATTTGTGCGGACTAATTGCCAAGCAGCAGCGGGTAAAGCAAGGTTTTGTAAAGCGTCAATTATATGCGGAGCGTCTAAAGTATCTTTAGGATACAGGTTGTGAGATTTTGCTCCTCTAGCGTGGACTCCTGCGCCTTTGAGTTGTTTGATAATAAATACAGTTAAATTACCACCAAAGGCGGAACTAGTAGCTTTATCTACCCCTTCAATTACCGCTTGCGTGAATTTGAGCCGATTTTCCCAGGAAAAGGCTGTACTATCAACATAATCGCCAGGTTGATTTTGGTCATCGAATTCCTTCGCATCGACTAATACAACTTCTGTAAAACCATTACCCTTCCAGTAGTTGATCATTTCTCTATTAGTTTTCAAAGAAACCATACTATGGTGTTCTTGACTGTAACCATTCCAGACTAACACCGGCAGGAAGTTGGTGAATGTCGGGTAAGCGGTATGGAAGTGAGCCATGGAACTGACAATGTAAGGTTCTCCTAGTCCGCCATCTCCTAATGTAAAGGGGAAAACTTGATTGCGATGGAGTAGCGCCGCTGACATGGCAAAATGTTGTCCTTGTCCCAATGGTCCTGCTGGTGCTAGAATCCCAGGAATATAACCGGATAGATGTCCTAGTAACCCATGTTTTTCTCGGAAGCGATCGCGCAATTGTTGGACTGTAAAAATCCCCATTTCTTCCAAGGAACGGTCTAAAAACATGGCGCTGTAGAACCCAGGCGCATGGTGTCCCACTTCTGTAATAATATTCTTGTATCCTAGCATGACGAGAGCTGCATAGGCTTCTGCTTGGCTAGCGAATCCGCCAGGATGTCCAGATGCTTTACTAGCAGTGACTTGTAGTGTGAGATAACGCAGGGCATCAGCTAGTAGTAGGGTTTGATAAGCAGCTTGTGGGCTTTTAGGGTCAGCGATCGTCAATTGTCCAAGTGCGATCGCAGGCTCGACACCATAAGTAGCAAAATCTGGCAAATCTTCGCCGAAATATTGGATTCCTGCGCAGAAATCAGGGATAGCTAAATTCACCTTTGGCGTTGTTGCTGTCATGGTTATAACCTTAAAATAATGATAGAAAACTTAAGATGCTGGGTTAATTTAATCAAAATTTTACCTCTTTGGTGGTTCTAACAGCTGATTTGACTTTCATATACTATATATAGATTAGCCTTTAATCAAACCCCTTTAACTCTACTTATGCATCTACCAAGTGGTCCCCAAGCTCCATCCTTTTTCCAAAGGCTCCTTTGGATATTCAGTCCCATGTCATTCCTGGAACACTGTGCTAAAGTTTATGGAGACATTTTTACTCTTAAGTTACGAACCAAAGCACCTGCATTTATAGTTGTAAGTAATCCTGAAGCGTTACAACAAATTTTAACTAGTGACAATAAAGAAATATCAGCCCCAGGTGAGTTAAACAGGGTATTTGAGTATTTGCTAGGGAAAGATTCTGTCATCACTCTTAGTGGGAAAGAACACCAGCGTCAACGCCAATTATTGTTACCACCATTTCATGGTGAGAGGATGCGTAAATATAGTCAGGTAATTATTGATACTACTAATCTAGTTATTAGCCAATACCAGATCAATCAACCTTTCAAAATCCGCTCTGTCAGTCAGGATATTACTCTAAAGGTAATTATGCAGGCTGTGTTTGGATTAAATGAAGGTCAACGAGCACTGGAATTACAGTATCGTTTAAGTGAAATTCTCCAAGACTCTGGTACTGTGTGGAAAAACGCCGCAATATTGGCTCCTGGCTTACGGAAAATTCCTGGTATATCCCAGTTGTGGGAACAACAAATGTTGCGCCAGCAACAAGCCTCTCAACTGATCTATGAGGAAATTCAGGAACGAAGAGAAAATCCAGATCCCTCGCATACAGACATTCTCAGCTTACTCATGGTTGCTCAAGACGAAGAGGGTCAGCCGATGAGTGATCAAGAGCTACATGATGAATTGCTCACCTTATTAGTAGCAGGTCACGAAACTACAGCAACTGCAATAGCTTGGGCTTTCTACTGGATTCATAAGATACCATCCGTGCGTGTAAAACTTCTAGCAGAGCTAGATAATCTAACACCAAATACTGATGCTTCTACCATTTTTAAACTTCCATACCTGAATGCTGTTTGCTGCGAAACCTTGCGGATTTATCCTGTGGGAATGTCAACTTTTCCCAGACAAGTGAAAACGCCTATATCTTTATCTGGTTACAAATTGCCAGTTGATACTATCCTTTTAGGTTCTATTTATTTGACCCACCATCGGGAAGACTTATATCCAGAGCCACATCTGTTCCGTCCAGAACGTTTTTTAGAACAGCAATTTTCTCCTTATGAATATCTACCTTTTGGTGGTGGTGCTAGGCGTTGTATTGGTCTAGCTTTTGCTCAATTGGAAATGAAATTAGCAATCGCCCAAATTCTATCTAATTATGAGTTAGAACTGATCAACACTAAGGACGTGAAACCAAAACGTAGGGGATTAGTTACAGGACCAGACCATCCAATCAGGATGAAAATTAAAAGTCGGCGACAAGCCTTGTCTCCGGCGCTTGTTTAACCAGGTTGTTAACTCAGGACGATGGCATTTTTTACAACTTCTGCAATAACTCCTGAGTTAATTGTATAAAGGCTTTAGAACCACTGGAGCTAGGATTGAGTAAAGTTACAGGTTTAAAACTATCAACTGCTTTAGCGACATTCACATCAATTGGTATCTGAGTTTTATAAATTCTATCTACGCCAAAATCCTCCACAACCCGATGCATCACCTGTCTATAATATCTACCATTAATTAAATTAGTATTGGACATACTAAAGACAATACCTAGCATTTTGATATCTATCTTGGCTTCATGAGCATGACTATCTTTTAACTTGGCGATGCGTCTTTCTAAAAGCTGGATTCCTACTACAGATAAAGGTTCAGGTCTAGCTGGTAAAATATAGAAATCACTGGTAGCTAAAGCACTACGGGTCATGAGATTATACCCTGGAGCGCAATCTAAAAGAATAAAATCATATTTGTCGCGAATCGGTTTCAAAACGTTTTTAATCAAGACTCTTTCAAACCGATTCCAAATTGTTTCAAAATCTTGTTCACCCAAAGATATAGATTGGTGATGTAGCATTTCCGAAACGATGAACTCATCATATAAATCTATATCACCTGGTAATAAGTCTAGTTTCGGTAGACCACAGACTTCTGAATAGATAATATCTTCTATTTTGACTTGAACATCTGGGGTAGGACTAATAACTTCATCGAGTAAATATCTAAATGTCTGACTTTGTTTGCGCCGCTTGGCAAAGTCCATAGGTGACATAAGGCTGAGTGTAGCACTAATCTGACTATCTAAATCTAAGACTAATACTCGTTTACCGTGGTTCTTAGCTAAACAAGTCGCTAAGTTAACCGTCAGGGTCGTCTTCCCGACTCCACCTTTCATGTTTGCGGTGGCGATTACATACCCCATATTCTAATTCCTCTGACGATACATTCTGATTAATGTAGCGTACATATTATCTAATATATTGTGAATTTAATGGTGGCGACTAACATCTAAATAAATTAGACCATTGGATAGATTGACATAGATGGCAGGATCAAGATACTATCTTATCGTGACATTCACGCAGCAGACTTGGAGTCAGGCCGTTATATGCGATTGACATGACTTCTAACTATAGCTTGACTCTGAAAAATATTTTTCAAGCGATCGCCTCGAATAGTAAAGAATCGGAAGTGGAACAAAAAGTTATCATTCCCCTATTAGACATTCTGGGTTATGAGAGTGAAGATTGGCAATCTCAGGTGGTTATCCTCAACTCCAAGTTAGATTTTCTGATAGGTCAAAGGGAAGGTAATTTGCTCAAGCAAACCTATATGGTGATCGAAGTCAAAGCTCCGAGTAAACAAATTTCTCAGAGTATTTGGCAAATCAATCATTATATTCGCCAAACTGATGCCGTTTTTGGACTCTTGACCAATGGTTATGATTTTATTCTCCTGTATAACCACAACCGCAAAATTACAAAAATATTGGAGTATTCCCAGAATGTCCTCATCAATAAATATAATTTAGTGCATAGAATATTATCTAAGAAAACCTATTTGAATTTTATTTCCGCTATATATAAAAACCAGCAGAATATTCGATCGCATTTTTTAGATTCAATCTCCCAAGCAGTGGAAAAGGAAAGTATGTTCGGCTTATTTAATCGAGATAATAGTGTTCCCAGTGTTTCCCAACCCAAACCTGAACCTAGTGGAGAAGAAAAAATATCTCTATCAGAAGTTAAACAAGAAACTTTAGGAAAGATCATTACTGTATTTAACAACAAAGGTGGTGTAGGGAAAACCACAACCACAATCAACCTGGCTGCTGCGCTGAATAAATTAGGTAAAAGAATACTACTAATTGATATTGATGCTCAAGCCAATTTAACTACAGGGTTAGGTATAGACCCTCTAGAAGATGTAGAACAAAAAGGCAAAAAAGATATCAGTCATTTGTTAACTGAACCCAGAACCAACTTAGAAAATGTCCTAATTCGCAAGCAATGGGATGACATTGAGTTAGATATCATTCCCTCCCATATTCGGTTAAGTGATATGGAAGCAACTTTGATTATGACGCCAGATATTGATCGTGTTCTGGCTAAAAAGCTGAAAAAATATCGTTCTGAATATGATTATATTCTCATTGATCCTCCACCATCTTTTGGTAAGGCTAATACTATTTCTTTGATGGCTTCTTCTGGCGTTTTAATTCCCACTCAATTAGCTCCTTACCCCATTCGTGCTCTAGAATATGTGATCAATAGAGCGATCGCATTAGACCAATCACGAGATGAGTCATTACCTATTATAGGTGTGGCGGTAAGCATGTACAATCGAGCAGCTACCAAAGCCACTGAAGCCATGAAACAGGAAATTATCCAAGTCCTGTCCAAAAAAGATGAGACTAAAGTAGTAGAACTTTTTCCCGAACATACCTGGATTCCCAATCTAGGGATAGTTGCTAGTACTCCGAACAAAGGATACCCACTTTGTTTTGCTGAATTTGATCGCGACTTAAGCTCCAGAGACTACCAAGCAGCTCAGGATGCGTTTAATTGTTATTTGGAATTAGCAAAATATTTTATAGAAAAACTCGGCAAGCTTAAAACTCAGTCCTTTTAGGGCTGAGATATAAGCGACTCGTGCGATTTTAATCGCCTGAGTTTTTTGCTAAAAATAGTATTGATCTATTATCATATTATCATCGCGTAAATCAAACAACAGTGGGTAAAAAGAAAACTTTAATTGGGATACAACAGATTTTGCTTAATCCCGATCCCGAAACAAAATCAATTTTAGAGTATCTATGTACACAGTCTGGAAAACTTTATAACACAGGGGTCTATTTTGCCAGACAAACACTTTTTAAAACTGGTAAGTTACTGACTGGTAAATTTGACTTA
>Ga0116231_10007079_pt1 | contig 20860 bp, 27 predicted proteins | sample S1TSphgellanicum_2_FD_89695 | JGI IMG/M metagenome (GOLD analysis project Ga0116231, IMG submission 89695) | Host-associated microbial communities from peat moss isolated from Minnesota, USA - S1T2_Fd - Sphagnum magellanicum MG | ecosystem: Host-associated > Plants > Peat moss > Unclassified...
AAGGATGCCTTGCTGCTGACAGCTCAGCAATTCAACCAAAGGTGTGATGGCAGTTAGTGGCAATGAACCTCTAAACCTCTCTCGAACACTTTGATAGGTAGGGCAAACCAACAAGAAGTGGTCCTCATCCTCAACCACACCCAAGTTGCACAATTTGCAGTAACGCTACTACATCGACACCTTCACTGGCTTGACTTGCCTTCCTAGCTCAATCTGCAACTTGTGATTTGCACAACAAAAACGTGCCAAGCTTCTCCTAAGCTGTGCATTGTCTACCCTGGAGAGGTATTCTTTGTACCCATACTGTGCTGAGCTATTCAACCCCAAATAGGCTCTCACCTTGCTGGAATTAGCTGCAGCCACTTGATGGTGTATAATGTATTGCCTTTTAGCTAACTGCTTGAGGTGAGCACATGATGGCAGCTGATCGTTATTGATGCACAAATTGTACGTCGACAGTCGTTCATCTACTTGTGTTAACCATCAAGTAGGCAATCGGCTCTTTCTACCCATAGCACTCTGGTTCCCGAGTAAGACTTTTCGCCTGGCTACAAGCAATTGCAGCTGTACATCATAAGCTAGCTTGAGCATGCGATTTGAGTCTACCTCAGAACTGACACGTGAGAGAAAGCGCATGGTCTGTTGCCACCAAAATATTTTTAGGGGAAACCTGCCAAACTCTACCAACACGACGTAACTGGATGTCGTGGTGCTAACCCCCAGTGACAACTTCAGAAAAGCCCGATGAATCACCTCTAACTATTCGCGTGCCATGTGGTCTGACCATACTTCACACTCATAACTAAGCACTATGTTGACTAGTGCATCAAACAGTTAGCATTGTAATGTTGGGTCAAAGATGCGCAGCTCTGCGCATCTGTGCCACAATGCAAAAACTGCCTTTCTCCCTAACATTATTAACCATTGTATTGCCGCTTGCATACCTTTTGTGCCGTGCAGCTCAACACCTAGATACTTGAAAGAGTTCAGTTGCTCTATAGCTTCGCCTTCATACTGAAAAGCCTGACACACAAACTTGTGTGCTTCAAACACAACAACCTTGGTTTTCTTGACATTCACAGTCAACTAACGCTCACAACAAAAAGCTTGCAAGACATCCAGTTGCTTCTGTAATCCAGCAGGAGTGTGTGACATGAAAGCTAAATCGTTTGCATACAAAAACAAGCGAACAACTAGTTGTCCCAACATTGGTGGTGTGTCACCCTCCAAAGCATTCAGTTGTTTCTCTAGGCCATCTATGAAGAGGCCGAACAGGAGCGGGCTAAGGGGGCATCCTTGCTTCACTCCGATGTGGCAGAGGAAAGTGGGCGTGAGCCCCTCCTCTGGATGGTGCAGGCAGGCCTGGTCTTGACAGTACATGGAGCGTAAGCACTCTAATATCCGCCCACTGATGCCAAGTCCCTCCAGCACCTACCACAACAGGTCCCTTGGTACTGTACCAAAGGTTTTTTTGAAGTCCATAAAACGAGTGTATAACTTCTTTTTCTGAAATCTGGCTTGTTCGGTCAAAGTGCGAAGAATAAACAAGTTATTTGTTGTCCTAAAGTCCTTTCTGAAACCAGCTTGTCCCTTTGCGCGTAAATCATTGGTCTCCACCCATTGACTAATGCGGGACTCAAGAATCATTGCAAACACCTTGGCTAAAACTGGTCCTACTGTGATCCCCCTATAATTGTCAAACTAACTACAGTCACCCCCTTTATACATTGCATGCATTGCATGTATGATCCCAATAGAGAGTGATTCACAATAGCCTTCATGCAGAATTTTGTTAAAAGCAATCAATAGTGGTTGTTGCAGGGCAACAGCCACATCCAAAAGGAACTTTGCTTTGATGCCATCAATGCCTGCAGCTTTGTGTCGTTTTAGCTTTTTGAACACTTGTTGTACTTCAACTAATGTGATGTCAACATTCAACTATTCGCAATCAATACCATTGGGTGGAAAGGAGACCACCTGGGCTTGAATAGCGGCACCTGTCACAACTCTTGCTGTGGCTGGTGTCGCCAAAGGCTGGAGCAGTTGTTGGAAGCCATCCCTGAGCGCTTCGCTGGTGATGCCATTGACACCCTCAGCGCGCTTGCGGTACCACTTCCAGAATGCTGTAGGATTCGCCTTCGCTAAACCACATAGTTGTTTAGCCTTGAACACATCATAAGCACGTTTCTTCCTTTTGTACAACTGTTTCATTTGCTTAAGTCTGACCTGCCTATCTAGGTGCGCATGTGACAATTTAACAAACTGGCTTTTGGTCTGGCATCATTTTGTGTCAAACTAGGGTTTGTGGCTATGCTTTATTGCTTTTCCTAAGGCCACTTGTCTATTTCCAAACACTTCTTCTGCAAATTGTGTGATGCACTATTGTAACAGATTGATTGTTGTTTGTACGTCAGATGCATCAAGTACATCTGGGCTTGGCTTGCCCAGACACCGATGTTATGTTGTACACTCTTGTTAAACTCGGCTGTTTTGGCAGTGTCATATTTGAAACATGGTAGGTGTTTGATTACCTTTTGCTGAACAAGAGGGGGTTGCCACTGTTGTGTGATTATAAGTACCAATGGTCTATGAGCAGAGTGCACATCTTTGTGACCTAAGTACTTTTCATCGCGATTATCCTTTAAGCGCTTGACACCTTCTAATTGGTCAGCTGTCGTAAGAAAATAGTCCACAATGCTAAAACTTTTATTGGATAGGCATGTGTACTCCCCTGATATGTCTACTAATGTGCGGCCATTGAGGATGAACAACCTAGTAGTTTTGCAGAGATCCAGGAACTCACTATGCCAGCTAACCATGACGGTGTTACGGTTCTGGCGTTCCAACATATCGTTGGGCAGGGTGTCCTCAATGGCCTATGGCACCACTAGCACATCTGCTAGTTGACTGCAATCAATGAAGTCAGTGTTTATGCTTGTCCTTGCATTAAAATCCCCAGCAAGAAGCACACGACCTAAACTCATGGCTTCTCCAACCTCTTGGCATATGTGTTCAAACAGGGTGCTGTCCGCATATGGTGAGCCTTGTGGAACAACATATACTATGCACATGAACAAAGGCCTTTGGAAAGCATTGCCCAAGCATAGCCAAATCCTAGTCCCATCCCTTGCAGTCTTCCAAACAGTAGTACTATTTGCCCATGTTTCCTTGATTAGTATCGCAATGCCTCCATTGTGCTTTCGAACGACACCCTATGGAGTCACAGGCTTGGCAACATCAAAACAGCAGAACCCCGGTAAGATCGGGAATGTATCGCCCGGGAAGTGATGTGTTTCTGTCAAAACAACAACGTTAACATGTTGAAATAGGTTAAGCAAATGTTCATGTGTTTCTAGCTTTGTGATAACGGCCCCATGGATGTTCCACAAGCACACGCGCAAGTCTCTCTGGCCCCCGCCCCCCTATGCAATAGGAGAGTTTACGACTTTGTGGTTGATGTAGAGATTGGCCCCACACCAATAGACCTGTTCGCTAGCCTCTTTGGCCTCCTTGAAGGTGGCCTAAGCAGCTCGTTTCTAGGCCTGCTGAGCGGGAGTCAGGTCCTCGTCGAGCCCAAGCTAAGTGCCCTGCAAGCCTTTGCGAGCGCGCAGCACCGTGAGCTTGTCGTGTACCGATGCTAGTGTGATGATGACTGCCGATGCCTTGTCAGTGGCCTTATCCAGTCGCCCCGACGGCATCTGCCGGTGCACCTTCTGCACCTGCACATGGTCAGCAACCTTCAACCTGTCGAGCAGCTCCGTCTACACCAACTCCATAAGTTGTTTTGAAGTTTCCCCCTTGCTCATGGTCAACCCGGTGACCCGGATTTTGCCTCCCTAGCCTTGACCAGGTCAGCATCCGTTGCCCGATCCACCTTGTTGGCAACCTTGTTAACCTTCTTGCCCACGACCTCCTTCCACTTCTCCCCACTGTCTTGCATGGTATCAAAGCTCTTAGCCATCTCATCTACTTTATTTTGTAGCGTTTTGACTTAGCCACTAACGGTCACAATCTTAGCTTCCATTGCTGGAGCCAGAATGTTTTCCGCAACCTGCTCCATAGTGAACTCAATAGCATTGTGCACATCCTGTTTCGTCACCACATCGGCCCTAGGGACCATGAGATGGTTGACGATGGCTGCTGCAACGCCTGCCTTGCCGATCTTGGCAAGCTTGAGGTTGTAGTGTGTACAGAGCGCATGGAATTCAGCCGCCTACATCTCCATGATCGTCAGCGAGTCCTTGTTCCATTCCCATGCTTTAGTGTCGAAAACCGTGGCATTCGTCATTAACCAAAACCCTAAACCCCTTTACTAATCCACTACTCAATGTTGCTTGTAACTGCTGCTGCTTGGAAGAATCAAATTGGCATGAACGGATCTGGATTGCCCGCCCAACTCCAAGCTGCACAGCAAACCAGGTAAGTAGGTAACTGAAGCTTGTTACAACTGGATGAGCAGCAAACCCTAATTTTGTGTTGTGAGGAATTACAGCAACTATGTTGAAAATTCAACCCAGAGGAGAAGCTTTAAAATTTGGAGCTTTAGGTGTTCCATTGACTGTGGATGCTCATCAATATGTAGCCTTGGCTCATGGGCCGGATGTGGAGGAAGCAGTCGGAGAAGAAGAGGAGAGTAACAATTGTAGTTGCTGGTCAGGAGGAATGTTGTGTCAGAAGGTCATGAGGAGTCGTTAGTTGCTACTAAGCTACCATATTCTTCCTCCCACACCACATTGCTACTCCTCAACCCCACCAAAGCAAGCGCGGCCAACAAAACTCATTAGTGTAAGTTTTGACCTCTACCGTACTTGAGGACAGACTAACTCAATAATGTAAGCTCTGACCTTTGCTGTACTTGAGGACAGACTAACTCATTAGTGTAAGTTCTAACCTTTGCCGCTTAAGGACAGACTAACTCACTAGTGTAAGCTCTGACTCTGCCATACTTGAAGACATACTAACTCACTAGTGTAAACTTTGACCTCTGTCATACTTGAGGACAGACACAAGTTGCACGAGCATTGCGCTCTATCCTCAAGCTACTATTTTACAGAGAATATGTCCTTCGTCCTCACTAAACTTGGGGGATAGTTTTGGATCATTTTCTTTTGGGCAAACTCAACTTGGGGGACTGTTTCTGGATTTCAATTTTAAAAATTTTATGGGGGCATTATCAAAGGGACTTCTTTTGGACTTTTTTTGGCCAATTGTGGTTTGGGCACATTTGAGGGACTTATTTGAAAGTTTTTTGGGCACACTTTTAAACTTTTGGGCACATTTTTTTTTCCTTGGGCACATTTGAAAAATCAATTTGATCTAAGGCACATTTCAAGGGCACATTTCAAGGATCTCTTTGGTCTTTCTTTAAAATACCCTTGTCACAAAGCATTTTTGAAAGACCTCTTAAACCCTAAACATTTGGGCATGTTAAAATAAGTCTTATTACAAAGCCAATTTACGGTTTCAAGTATGAACTACCTAGAATTACTTTTAGGGTTTGTTCAACATGGAATTGTATAATTGAGTTATTTCATTTTTCATTTTTTTTTCTTCATTTGTTTGAGTTTCTTCCAATTTGATTAAGGCTTAAGCTTACTTGTATGATTGTTTACATTTTCACTCTTGCTTTTCATTTGTTTGCTTTGACTTTCTTTTAGGGTTTCTTACTTATTTATTTTCTTAAAGGTTTTAAGGTTTAGGAAGTTTAGGGGCTAATTTTAGAGTTTGGGGTTATTAGGGGTTGTTTTTAGGTTTTGGGATTATCAAGGGTTGTTTTTGAAATTTACTTATTTTAGAACCCATTTTTAAGGTTTAAGGAGTTCAAAGGTTGTTTTTAAATTTTAGGGTGATTTCTTAGTTGGGTCTTGTTTCTACATCATGGCCTCTTCCAATGGTGAAACTTTTCCACAAGATCCTTAAGTTTGACAGTTCTTCATCAACTAATGATGAGGAGATGTTCTAGAGGATATGTAGGCAATGTCAATTGGTGCTTGTGATATTGGTGGCCAATGTTAACACATTGGAGCTCTTCAACATGAATGAACTAAAGTTGAGTCTTAAGCAACCAATTGACTAGGATGTGGGGGTTCAGGATGTGTTCGCCACAATGTAATCAACTCCAAACTTATTCAAAACTTTAACAAAATTTAGTTTGTCAAAGTTTGATGAGCTATGCAAATTAATGGTCCCCATTATCCAAGCCCATAGAAGGGCTATTGCTAAGACTCACATTGTGGTTTAACAATTGACCAAACTAACTTCGGAACAATGATTGTTTCAATTCATCTTATACATGAAACATGACAATATTGTCATGCATGACACATTCCTTTAGAATTGGATCAAGTATGTTATATGTGATGATGCAATTTTCATTGCATCTTGCATGAATTCAACATTCGGCAATGAGATTTGATTATCAAATCTTCAAAAATGAATGATTTTTGGTACATAGATCCTTGAATTCCAAGGTTGTATTTGATTCATTGATGGGCCATTCATCAAGATTTTAAGACCTTGGAGTAATGCCACCCAAGGGTTGTGGTTCAATGGGTAGAAAAAATGTATTATATGAATAACACTGTGGTTGTGGACCATCGTGGAATATTCATTTACTTGGATGTTGCCTACCAAGGCTCATTTCATGATGTCACCATCTTGCACAAGTAAGATCTGCACAAAATTAGTTCCAATTTTTTGTGCATATTAATGAGTACTCTAAAGGACCTAGGTTATTTAGATGAAGAAATGTTTATTATGTGTTGGTTTGGGAAGTGTGAATTTGTTCCTAGACATGACCAAAATGTAATTAATGCTTATAACAAGGTGCATGTTGGTTATAAAATGAAGGTGGAGTGAAAAATTGGGGGTTTTTAATAGAAACACCATGAGAAATCATGTCCTTTGCAACTTGTCCTATGCAATTAAAAATTGTCCTTTAAAATTAATTTGAGTTGGTAGTTAATGAAGCATTTTGATTCCACAAAATTCAAGTATAGTCATTTATTCCATGTAACAATTATCCTTACAAACTTTTTACATAGACGTTAGATGGACTTCACATACAAAGTCATTGGTGATTAAATTGAAGATCCAATTGACTATGATTAGGATGAGGATTTCTAACTATAAGTTTGAAACCTCTTTAAACTTTTTCCTAAAATTCTACATCTATCAAAACTCCCATATCCCTAATCACTTTGAGATTGTTAAGCTTGAATTGTTTTTTTTTTAGGCTAACCTTTAGCTTGGCCTTGATTAAGGCTTTCTAATCCTCATTGCTCACATGCATCGCCCCAACCATGGTGGCAAAATTGGTAGATTGTGACTACAACATTTTAACTTTTGTTTCTGACTTGCTATTTGATGTGCTTTCATTAGAAGTAGGGATAGAACTAGATGATGGAATATGAAATGGAGAAAATATGGAGTAATGTTTAGAGTAGATGGTTTTTGTAGAAGATCATTAAGTGTGGGACGAGTAACTGGGGGACATGATATACTAATCACACTTTGTTGCTTTTTAAAGACATTTAAGGTGGGATGTCCATATGTGCCAACCTTTAATTGGGCCAAACATGGTCATTTTGCAACACCACTTTTTAAGACCCTTTTTCATTGCTTATGTTTTTCTTGAATTCCTTCAATACATTTTGGAAACAATTTTTCAATGTGTCCTTTTGAAACATTGAATTAGAATATAGTTCCTTGTATTCACCATAGGCCCCTTTCCACACAAGTTTCAATATCAACTAGGTGATTTATTTCTTGTTTCTAAAGTATATACAAAATGCTAGTGGTAGTTTGTTATTGTGGTGCTGAAATGGAGAGATTTCATAATGACCTTTGATTATTTTTCCTTCTTAATCGTTTTCACATTTGTTTGACTAAATAGAACATCATTTTCCTCCAAGTCATAAAGGAAAGTTTCATCTTTATGCTCATTTGACGCACTCCCAACTCCTTGAAGGATTCAAATGTGAGTCCAAGTAAAAGACAACAGAAGAGGGAGGAGTCGAGGCACGCTCCGTAGCTCAGAATCCTTTGAGGGGTAAAAGGGTGTGTTGGAGCTTCGGGATGGGACTAGGAAGAGTTGACAAGCTTCACTCACTCACATGGGCCTGCACACAACCCACACAAAGTGGTTAGTGCATAGTTGGAGCACCTTTGGTGCTAGGATGAGCCACGGGCAACACAGACACACTAGACTCACCACGGCCCGGACTTGGGGGAAGCCACCACCTTCCCCCTTATAGTATACTATGTGGCTAGCCACAGAGCCCACATCCAAATGGTTTTTCTCTCCTGAGATTCCCGAATGGAAGTCCCGAAATCGCGTTAGTTAGGACTTTCACAACTTTGGAGCCCCATAACTTTGTGAGCAGACCTCAGATTGAGATGCGATCTGAAGCAAAGTTGTAGCTCTCATCGAGAACTTTCTAAAGGTATGTTGCACGCCCTCTGCAACCAGGTAAATCGGGTCGATTCTCAACTTTTTCTGGTTGGGAATCAAACTGGCAATTTGACTCTCGGCCCCCTCTTTTGGTTATAACTTGTGTTTCAGATGTCCAAATGAAAAATGAGAGCTAATTTTAGACATCTACGTTCTAAGAGATTTCTAATGATATAAATAACTCAAACCATTGAGTTTTGACCCCTGAAATTGCTCTCTAAAGTCTCGGGAGTCCACCGGGACTCCATCTCCCAAAGTGGAAGTTGCCTTGGGAGTGTGAGGGTTCACTCCCTCATACTCCATCACACTTTTTTACACTCTCGGGAGTATGTGATGTGACTCCCGGGCTTTTTCTTCACCCGTACCCTTGTGACCTCTTTGCCTTAACTCCCGGGTTTTTTTTTGGCCCGTAACCTTGTAACCCTTTTGCCTTAGTGGGAGCCCAAAGCCCAAAGCTAGGGTTGCGACATCATTGATCATGATTACACAATGAAACATCACCAAATCCTCTCTTAATATCTTTTATAATGACATAAGTTAAGACCTTAAAAGAATTCAAATTGTCATTATAGATTAGTTCAAAGCTTAATCAACCATTTATTAAAAGACTATCACGACTCTATAAAGCCATTGGAATTTTTGGTGGGAAATAATAAACAAGGATGCAATTGCCATTTAATCTTGTAAAATAATTCCAATAAATTATATTCTTAGGTTGGAAAAGTTGAAAAAATGTTAAATGGAATTGATTTTACATCGATTTTAGCAACTTTTGTCCCCTAGTTAATCAGGTCAATATAAACCTTTAACTAACATAATGAAGCCTAATTGGAGTAGATTTGGGTTTTATCAAGTTAAGACAAACCTTAATATGAAGGACCAGAAGCTAAACCATCAATTCAAAACCTAATAGGAACATCTTCGAACTTAATTAGGTCAACAAAGAAGTTCATATGAAGGAGCAAAACTAAACCATCAATTCAAAACCCAATTAGACCAAATTCAAACTTAATTAGGTCAATACACATTTCAATTCAAAGGATTAAAGGCTAATCAATCAATTCAAAACTTAATTGGAGCTCCAAGACATATTTAAGCCAAGACCTAGGTTAATCCATCAAATCAAACCTTAATTGGAACATCTAAAATTTAATTAAGTCAAAATAGACTTTAATCCATTAATTTAAAGTTTAATGTAGTCAAGACAAAACCTTAATCCATCAAACCAAACATTAATTGGAACATTTAAAATTTAATCAAGTCAAAAAAAATTTAATTTATCAATTTAAATCTTAATTGGATCCAAAAATTAATGGGGTCAGGACATATTTTAATTGATCAAATCAAAGTTTAATTGAAGCATCCAAAATTTAATCAAATCAAAATAGACCTTAATTCATCATATTAAACCCTAATTAGAGCATCTAAAACTTAATTAGGTCAAAATAGACCTTAATCTATCAATTCAAAGTTTAATTAGATCAAGACATTCTTTAATCCATCAAATCAAACCTTAATTAGAGCATCCAGAACTTAATCAAGCCAAAATAGACCTTAATCTATCAATTCAAAGCTTAATCAGGTGAAAAAAGGCCTTAATCCATCAATTTAGAACTTAATGTGATAAATATAAAATTTAATTAAGGCAAGACAAATGCTAACAACATTAGTAATATGAAATATAAAAGCTAGACATCAATGTTTTGAAATAAGACCACAATTGAATAAAACCAAAATGTACATTTTGTCATTGATTTCCAACGCTTCATGATCAATGTGGGGGTTATTTTCATTCCATTCTATCTAGGGGTTTGTAGGCCTGATTTAGGATCATCTTTTGAATATGTATCTAAGTCACAATTTAAATAAATATTGGTTACGGCCAAACACTCAATTGTGGATAGGAATTCAAGTTCAAAACAAGCTTGAAGGGATTGCCATTTCATGCCATGTTTTCTAGTGTAGTTGAAATAACATTTATGGTCCAATCTAAACATCTTTAAGGCATTCCATGGAAATTTTTTATTGATAACCCTAAATCACATTTTTTTCATTTTCAGACAAAATGCCATAACATCGATGGGGTCCATGGAATGTGTGATTTATCACTATTGCTTTGAAGAAAGGAAGCAATAAACAACCTTTGAATTGGGTTGCCAATTTAAGGTTAAGGCACAAGGAAATTTGGGTGGGTTTGGCAACAATGAGAAGGATGGTTTATGGAATGGGTAAGCCATATGGTTGCCAAGGATTGAACAAGTTGGGCCACCTGAACACAACATGTGGCAATTGACTAGATTGACAATAAGAATGATGGCCACAAGTTAAATTCCTCACCCTAACAATAAAAAAATACCTCATCCTCATTAGAGTTATTTGCCATGGTGCTTTGAAAACTAAAGATCAAAAGGTTCTAGGATCCCTAAACCTTATTTAAAAATTTTCAAGATTTTGCTTGAAGTTGGGGAGAAATTTTTGTTGAGTTCAAATGCTTTGGGTGTTAGTGGTTGACAGAGGTTGAAGATGCGAACTTGTGTTTGCCACCAAACCAAGTCACTAGAGGTTGCTTGTGGATCTTTCGAACTTTGAATCTCTCACAACTAGAAAACTAATGCCCAAATCTTGTGCTTCCCAAAAATCTCCACGCTCTTGCTCAAGAGACCTCTACACTTAAAAAACTTTCATGCGTAAAAAACCAAAGTTTAAAGGAAATAGGAAACTTGAGGACAAGTTCATTAATTATTATGTGATAGGTTTGGCCTAGACCAAATAAAGTTGAAGACAAACAAATAAACAAATATGACATGGAGTTTGTCAATGAAACATGACTTCAAACTATTTAACTCCCAAATGTTAGGGCAAACCAAATTGGTTTAGGGGTGTAGGGCTAGCCTTTAGGAAACTAAAAACAACGAGCATGCGTGGCATTAAACTATCACAAACCAAAACCCAACACCCGTTTTTGATTGAATTATACTTAAAAACATCCAATCCAATGCTTCAAATGCATGAAGATCTTGTACCCAAAAGGAACTTCATTGAAGATAAGATCCAAGCTTGGAACATCTATTTACAAAGCTTTTTAAGTCATTTAGGAATCTACTTGTAATAAGAAATTTTAAAAATCACAATCACATTCCCTTTTTTAAGAGTGTGATAGTTGTGATCAAATGTCAATTGAAGGTTAAATGTCACTTTGTTAAAAAGTCATCACATTCCTTTGCTCTAGGTGTCATTGCAAATAACATGGACATTGGAGAATGACACAATGGTGCAAAGTGTAAACCTAATGAACTTTATTGCACGAATGAACATAACAATGAAAAAGGAAGAAAAGGGGAAATGAAAAGGACATGAGTTTTATTTTGAATTCCATATTCCAAATGTTTGTTACCAATAATATTCAATCATGAAGATCAAAAGTGGGAGTGAGATGCTAGTTTGTAGCAAAGGGTGAAACTTTAGGGTATAATGTTAAGTCTTGCACTCCAATTGCGGAATGTCTCACCTACATTGTGCAATGTAGGTTAAAGCTTTAGGGTGTGATGTCAAGTTTAGCCCACCATTTGGGGAATGTCTACCCTCCCTTAAGCCATGGTAAAACATGAAGCAAGCATCATCACCAACCTAAACATAAGTAGATAGGAGAGACATGGTTCTTACATCTACTCCTACATTTTAAGAGTGGGAGGGATTTTACACCTATATAGAAGCATAAGATCCCGCCCACTTTTTAGGACTAAGTGTAAGAATTTTTTTTTTTTTATGTAAGTTGTTTTCCAAATCCCTTAAGAAATTTTGCCAGCATAAAGCATCACAAAAAAAATTCAGTATATTTGTAACCCACCTTATTTAGTGGAATCTTTCCTCTACAAGGGGTGGGGGCAATTCAATAAACCAAACTCTTGCTCTAACAAGCATTTAGCTTTCTGAAACAATCAACCTCATACCAAACATATACCAAAAAAGAGTATCACGGAAAAAGAATAAAAAATAAATTTATTTTGGTGTTTTATTTCAATGTTCTCATAGTGGGGGCATTCTAGAAATAAGCACCCCAACAGCTCTACTTCAAGTTAGTGCTTATTTTGGGTGAAGATGAAGGTGTGCTTAATTCAAGAACACCCCACTCCAAGGGCATTACCCTAAACTAAACATCTATCATCTAATCACACATAGTGTATAGCCTATGTTGTTGGCCCAAGTGTGTATTGGTTACCCAATTAATTTTTCCTCCCAAAACCATTTTTTATAATTTAATTAAAATTTTAATGACAAAGCTACTCAAAATTCAATATCTTTTGCACTTTAGGTTAAAAAAACTTCCAAATCAGTTTCATTAACTCCTATTCATGGAGGGCTTGCCAACAATATGAAACGCACACCCAAATTCCCCTAAACTTTTTAGTTCTAATTTAATAAATTTTCAATGAAAAATTATTCAATATTTAATAAGTTCTCCACCATATGTTGAAACATTAGAAATCCAACTCAGTGCACCACTACTCATTGAGGGCTTTCCAACAATACAAAGCCCAACAATACCAATTAGAGCACAACAACTTGGCACCACGGTTTCGGAGATCTTAACATGACAAATAAATAAACAAACAAACAAATTAACAAAACTTCCTTCATAGATAGATTGGTGTTCTTGAGGCCTAGTCATCAATCCCTTAAACCAATCACTTTATTCATCTACAAAAAACTTGTAGCAATGCCTTATTTCGTCCTTTTTGCTTCTGGCTGTGAGACTTTCAGTATAAGACATTTCCGGATTCCTGTCTCCAGAGCTTGAAAGATTGTCTTGTGGTTGTCCCACAATGATCAGAGGCAGTGAATGTTGCCCATACTTGTCATGATGAAATGAGTCCAAGGACAATGAAGTTTCAGCATTGCTAGTGTCACTGCATGGACCTGGACTGGATTGTGCAAAATCTAGCAGAGAACCATCTAGCTCATCTGGAAATGAGACCAAATGACCAATTGCTGATGTGACTATGCTTTGAGCATCACATGGACTCAATGCTGGGGTATTTTTCTCCTCTTCTTTGAGCTCCCTGGAGATGAACTCATCCACTATTTGATACTTGCTTTGTTGCAAATCAGGATCCAATTCTTTGCACACATTTACTCCTAAGAGACTTCTGGGCTCTCCATCTGGCTTGGACTCCACACCTTCACAAGCACTTCCAGGGCTCTGAGGGATCAAAGGTTGGGTGCATGCAGACCAAAGGCTGGATGGAATGCAGTCAAATGGGGTTGAGAGAGTTGTCAATGAGGGAGGAATTTGCCACAAAGCTCTGGCCAACACCTCTGCTAAGTCAGCCATTGCCCGATCAGCAACCTCATATTCATACCGGTCATCATTCAAGATTTCATTGTCATTTGTGTAGAGCACTGCTGACAGGAAAAAGTTCTGTCCAGTTTCCAGGTCAAATATGTACCTAGAAAACCATGCCCACCATCTCATTGCTTAATTGAGAATAAAAGAAGCTACAAATTTGTTCAAAGACAGGTGAGATTGCATAATAGAGTACTAGTTCACAATTCAGAACTCAATTTGTCTTGTTCTCTTTGAAGGTGTTTCCCTGAACTAGCATCACATCTACATACATATGCATGACATACCAAATGTATCACACAGCCTCTCAGTCAATGAATGATAACAGGACTCACGAATTATCAATAGTGAACCCATATGCCCTCCCAATCTTGTTGTATATCCGAAGAGCTCCCTTAGCTCGTACACGAGAAAGACCTGGAAGAAAGAACTGCAACAAAGCAAACACCAAAATGACCATAATTTCAAAATCAAAGCAGGCATACACCTAACTGTCATAAGAAACCAATGCGATTCAGACTAAAGACTGAAGTCTGAGGTTGTTATTGTGTACCTTGCAGTAATCATCAGGATAGTCTGATTGATGATACAGAGGATTTGAAGATTGGGCAGGGTACTGGGACATTGCTTCCATCAGCAGCATGCGCAAACCCTCGTCCATTTGAATTGCAGGTGTATCTAGCTTTTAACAACCACCAAAAGCTTCTGAATAACATGCCATAAACCATACAACCACATAAACTCATCCTGTCCTACTACCAAGAAATTACAGCTTCAACAGGCATATCCTGTACAAATCTGGTAACACCTGGGATATAGTAGTGTCACCTGAATATCAGGTCGGACCAGCTTGATCAGTAGAGTTTGCTGATCCATCAGGCTCATGTAGTTTTTCATCGAAAAATCCATGGGCTCAGGAACCTGCAAGCCTCCAGAGTTGGTTGAATCAATCTCTGTTACATAATCGGTTACTCAAAATGTAGCCAACCACAAGTACATTATGCTTCAGAGAATACATACCAGGTTGCCATCATCTGTGATGTATGCCTTTCCCACCCTGATACCTGGCAAAGCCCTATCATCCGGGAGCAACAGCTGGCTTTGTTTGGGAGGCAAGGTCAGGGTGATCCCTGACACATTGAGATCAAAGGGTTCACAGAGACGATTGGCGTCCCTGGACCTCACCACAGAGAGACGGTGCTGCAGCCTTGCAGTCTGCAACCCCAAATTCCACCTTCCACCATGGCAAACTCATCAAGCCACCACAAAAAATGAGAGGAATTGATCAAAATGTGAGTTCAGGGTTTAAGGTTTAGTGCAACCCCACAATTTTGCAAGCTGTTGTTGGCCATATCATGACTTCATCAGTCATCATACAATGGAAAGAAAGTCACTCACATTGCTTGGTTGAGTGTACGATGCCCAACAAAGGAGAAGAGGCGATTGAAGGCCTTGTTATCTGAAACCTAACCCACCCATTCATTGCATACAGCCAGTCCTTTGGTTTACTTCCTGATTAAACCCACAACACAGCAGAATGTTGTTGACAAATAGCAATTGATAACTACTTACCAAAAATATCTTCCGAATCTCATGGGCGACAGTGATATGGTGATTGCTGAGATTAGAGGCATCCTTCCGGTCATCCTCAGTGCCCTCAAATAGTGAATACAGTTCCAATGGCATAGTGCAACTCATCTTCTTCTCTGCACTGAACAAGCTTGCACATTACAGCTCTAGAACAACAAGAAGTTCCTAAACTTGTTTTCCCAGATGCGTGTGTATGTTTGCAGAATTGGGATCATGAACTTTAACCCAACAACACATCCTAGAATACTGCATCTATGATCTATACCCTCTTGAATGCAGCATTGTGACCAGACAAATTTAGAACCTGAATAGTATGAACTGGCTTAAGAAGTAGAATAGTGAAATTGTGGAACAGATAGATACACACACCAAGAGAAGCTTGAATGTGCTTGAGTTTTTCAACAGCAGCAACTGCTGCACAAAGCTTGATTGCACTGCAAGATCCCACACAAGATTTTCACCAGTTTTATTCCATCCAGGGAGCATGTCAACAATCAATACATGCAGATTCACAAATCACTGTCCTGAACAAAATGTCTAAATATGTCCCAACGAAATGGAGGCTGGAGAATTAAGGGAGGCAACCAGAAGAGTGAACCTGGCAGGGTAAAAGTACTCATGGTCCACTCGATAGCCGTGCCTCACTAGGTGGGTAGATGAGGAGACTGGATCCTGAACTACATGAGACAATAAAACCTGGAACCGCGAATGGTGAAGATCAATGTGAGAGATAAAACTGGATAGAGGACATAGCCACCTTGGGTTTATAATTTATGGCTCAGGGACTCAAATCCCGACATTGTTGCCTTATGATCAACAACGATGCAGAAGCAAAGCAGTCACACGAAAGAAAAGTGCATTCCTTTTGTTCTCACCTGGAAACGGAAGCGAGGGGCATGCTCCAGCAGCTTGGAAAACATTGCAGGATGCTGTGCTAGCACCTCTTCCACATACCCTTTTGAACTTCCTGAAGCAGCCCAATCCCCTGTCTGTTTCCCCTCCATCGTCTTCGTCACGCCAGCAGTCACCATGGAGTGGAGGAGATGTGCGTACATCCTAATGTGGAGATGGATGGCTAGTTTAAACCCTAAAACCCTAAAACTTTTCCTCCCCATCCGTCTTCGAACAAACTCATGTGCCAATTCCTATAGGCACTCTCTTGATGCTGAAAGAAAGAATGGGTGCTACGCGAAATCCTCATCGGCTCTCCGTCTTTTCACAATCTCAAGCACTCAAACATTGCTGGTACATAAGGAGCCTATTGCTTCCCAGATTTAAGGCTTTTAGCCCAACAATTGGATTGAACAAAGTCATGTAAACCTTTGCAGTCCAATTCATGTTCTAAAATGATGTAAACTTGCAAAATCCTTTCTTATCTCCTCTCTTTCCTAGATTCCTTCTCTTTCATACTCTAATAATAAGAATTTCAATACATGCTCCTTATTCATTTCTCGCACTTTTTACACCATCTTTCCTTGTTGATATTTTCTTTCACACTCTCATATCAACCCTCTCATCTTTTCGCGCTTTCCATACTGTATTTTCTTTTTAATTCATTCTTTATCGTATTCATTCCGATTCCAGTCCTTTCTGATGAAACCCTGCCAAACTTTATAAAAAGAAAGCGCCCAAGAAAGTGAGAGAAAAAGAAACAAGGGGCAAGGACCAAGATCAACAGCCCAAAAGAGGTGGCCACAAGGAGGAAAGGCAACCACTAAGAATGGAACCCTACACCAGTCGCATATCAACCAAAGATAGGGGAGGTAAACCCCATAAAATTCCAAGCCTAGACAAACCCTTACTTGTAGTGACAACTTGTCTTGAGATAGAGGTAGCATGCTCTCTTTGCAATGTCACTTACACTTTCTATCTATAAAAGGAACGCAACACTGATAAAGAAGGGTCTCTAGTGCCTTTTGTTGTTCATGCCATGGTAGCACATCGATGAAGAAAGTTGTTGGCCTCATAGTGAAGACACCCAAAACCTTGTATGGGAAGGGGGAGAAACACATCCATTGGGTGAGGGTTGCGATAAAATCCTTCCTTCACCTAAGCTGCTAGTGTTGCAACCACCTTAAGAAAGAACTATAGTGATACTAAATTTACTTGAAGGGAGTCAACAATGATGTCATTGACCAATGTGCGAATGTCATCAACTAACATAACAATGTCGACCTACTTATGAAAAGACTAAAAGAAGGCGAGAGAAGAATGTAGGTTTGCTCTTGCAAAACATAAAACCCAACATCTTTCACAATGAACATCCCAAATGACATCATAGGATGTAATCCTTTCCCCATCATGGGTGTAATAGAGAAGGTGGATCCCCATGGGGTCTAATACTTGGCCACAAATGTAATGTGTTAGACCAAGAGCCAGAGGATGGGGGAAGCTCAATTTAATTTGCAACGTAAAGGAAGAAACATTTGAGGGAAAACGAAAGCATGGGATGACAAAGTGAATAGACAACCAAGCTCTTGCGCCTGGCCCTACACAGGACCTCAAGCGACCAAATGTGAATCAAAAGACATGTCAAAAATGACGTTGGAAAAGGAATGGTCATACAGTCTTTCTAAAATAATTTTTTAAAATTGATATGCTCCCTTTTCGGCAAGCTACCCAAACAAGGATAAACATGTTACAATTGGGAGAAAAAGCTTTCAAAACAAATTCAAGTGCACCTAGAAAGGGAATGAACTTGAATTGTTCATCCCAATAACCTCCAATAAAAACGGATGCGAATCCAACAAGAATCTAGAATCAATGACCTACACTACTAGTGCCCAATTCCTTCAAAAAATTGTCGACACAATGATCTTTGTTGAAATGAACCCTATACCTCCACTCAAAATGGGGAATGTAACCTATTGACGTAACAAGGGGGCCTTTGGACACTCAAAAAAACATGGGCCTAAAAGCCTCTCAAAACCTACATGAAGGTTGAGTCGAAGGAAATGAATTGGCATTGGAAGCTTGGGAAGGGCGGGAAAGCACAAAGCAAATAAAAAAAGCGTTGCACAAAACATTGAAAAAGGATCCCGAAAGTGACCTAGACATCCCCCAACCTCAAAAGCACATTTGCATGGTGAACATCCTCATTTAAAGCATCTTATAAAATGGAAGAGGAAAATGACGTAGAGCTAAAAGGACCCTTAAAACCCTAATGTCATTGAAAGGGTAGCAAAAACCATGAGGAGGGGTAAAACTAATTGGTAAGCTAGATAAAGGACCAAGCAATGCACTTACAAGGCTAGATAATTAAACCCATTAAGGTTAGGTTGGAAGCAAAATGGTCAAAAACAAGTGGAATGAGAGAGGTAGGGCTGAAGATGTGAATGTCATTTGCTAACGAAGGGAAAAAACACAAAAGAACAACAATAAAAAGGTTCGCAAAGTACGAAAATGAACCAAAGCAAAAAGAGGCTCAACAAGTGAGTCACCTTAATGTGTGCCCATAAATGAAAGGATAATAAACAACTATCCTTTGAGGGAATGATGATTAAAGAACAAGGGCAATTGTTGGGCATAAAAAGAATGAACAAAAGAGAAGAGCATAGACAATTGGCCTCCTACTACACAAAGTTCTTAGAAGATGACCTTACACAAGATGTAGTAAAATGTGTTCCCCATGTCCACTTATAGCACCACCCAATTGGGATGGACATCCAAAGCAGCTCGAATACCTTACGCCACCATCTCACACCCACCCTTAATTACCATGCCAAACTAAAGATGCAACAAATGAGAATTATTAAAAAAATGTCATTGTCATCTATGATAATAGGTTGTTTGAAGGCAGGTAATTTTAGTTTATTTCTAAAGTCCATTGTTATCAATGATATTAAGTAGTTTAAAGATATCTAAAGCATTCAAAACCTATCATTGTTAACAACATTAGTTAAATTTTATGAAAGTTGTGGCACCTTAAAAAAAAATGAAAAAAAATTGACCCCCATTGTTGTCTACAACACTTATAAATAGGTTTGAAGGAAGTTATGACCCCTTTGGAGAGGGGAAAAAAACCCATTGTCATCAACAACATTGTGTTAGTTTGCCCCAGATTTTTTTTTTAAAATTTTTTTTTAAATCTTTTTTAGAAAATTTCAAAAAAACAATGACCATGGGGTGGATGTTAGCATAATAATAATAATATTGTTAAGACATATTGATAATAACAGCATTTTAAACCATAACCATCAAATACATTTATAATGGAATTAACATTATATTATTCAACAAATGTTATATCATATAAAATTAAATTATGCTTCATGAAACTTTAGCTAATTATAGGGGGAAAAGTTTTCATTGGTAAAAACTTAATGATAAAAAGAACATTCATCCATAATTTTGATGGAAGTTTTATATATTAAAAACATGTAAATTCATTTTTTTTCATCCATACATTAAATGAATGAAACAAATCATTCAACCATAATGAAAATGAATGTTTACATTCATCCCCATGTTTGTTTCTATGTTTACTTATATAACATTCATTTTATGGTTAAATTCTTGGGTTTTACTTGCATGCGTATAGGGAAAAAATGTTTTACCATCCCAAGTTCTAACTATAGGTTCTAGGCTAAGGCTCTAAGTTCATGCAACAACTTGTGTCACCTAAAAGAATCCAAGAATAACTCTAGGTTTCTATCCAGTTGAAAGTCTAACAAAGAAACAAAGTAGGGGGAAGGCGAAATCAAAGGGTGGAGAGTTGGCAAAACTAAGACGATCTTTGAGGAAACAAAAGTTGAGACTGAGGGCCTTCACCACATGTGCATATTTCTTGGCATGTTTTAAAGCCAAACTTTGCCTAAGCTACCAAGGGGGGGGGAAGAAAAAGAAAAATCCAAAAGGAGCATGGGTGCCAAGGGACCTCAATTCAAAGATAAAATAGTTGTAATCACTTACACCTAAAAAAAATGTTCCCCTTGAAGCTCTTTGCAATCTCTAAACAAAAACCACTTCAATTGAGCCCTAGGCTTTTGGTGTTCAATTATGCCACCCCAAGTGGGGAGGATAAAACACCATTGAGGGAAAAACAAAAATAAATGCTAGGCAACAATGTCATATGAGCCTCAAACAAAGCAATCAAAGGAAAACAAAAAAACAATTTACATTTTTTGTTGCAAAACAAAAGGGATTTGTGAATATAAACAAGGCCAAAGAAAACCCAAATGGAAGGCGCCAAGGGGATTTACCTCTAATAGCCAAGCCCAAGCCATAAGAAAAGGAAAAAGGGTAGGAAGGGGAATTGAAGGGCAAGAAGAACCACTAGAAAGACAAAACTTGAAAAGTTTAGCAATGTTACTAATGATGAAACATGCCATGTCACAAGAAAGGGCACCACACCTAGGATAGGGAACATCACAATGAGCCCCTAGGATAGGGAACATCACAATGAGCCCCACTCTTGCTTCCAAGGGATGAAGCGGGTCAAACTTGATAATTGATCAAAACAATTGCATTGAAAA
>Ga0116231_10007081_pt1 | contig 20856 bp, 12 predicted proteins | sample S1TSphgellanicum_2_FD_89695 | JGI IMG/M metagenome (GOLD analysis project Ga0116231, IMG submission 89695) | Host-associated microbial communities from peat moss isolated from Minnesota, USA - S1T2_Fd - Sphagnum magellanicum MG | ecosystem: Host-associated > Plants > Peat moss > Unclassified...
ATAATAAATTGACAATTTGTGACTTATTATGGTGTGTGATGGGCCTTTAGAATTATGTACAACAAAACCCCCTTTACAACAAAAAGTATGCATTCTAAAGAACAATCTTATTAGGAGTGTTGTATGAGTGGGGGAGACTTTATAAAAACATCTCCATGATTTTATGATTCAACATTGGGCTTGTTCTTGACTTGTAAAGCACCAGCACAAAATCTCTAGTGTATCTGGAGAGCACTTTATCCAGCAGAATTGCTCCTTGTAAAAGGCTGGGCTGTTTCTTTCCCATTACATCCAAATGGATGGATGACACCCACCAATTATCACAAGAAAAAAAAATAATTAATGATTTTTTTATGGATACCCACCAAGTATCACAAGAAAAATAAATGTTTTTATGGATACACACCAAGTATCACCAATAATAATAATAATAATGATGATGATTTTTTTTAGGGATACCCAACAAGTATCACAAGAAAAATAAATTTAAATATTTTTTTATGGATACCCACCAAGCAAGTATCACAAGAAAAATAAATTTAAATGATTTTTTTATGCCCATCCTTTACATTGGGTAATGCCCGAGGATCCCATTGTTCCCCCAAATAAGTTCACCTTGGCTCCACCTTAGGCAGGCACTTATTTTGGGAACGCCTCATGCCTAATCCTTGAGTGTATATCCTCAAGACGCCAATTGGAAGATTGTCTGGACTTGAGTGGGACTTTAGCATATATTCCAATGATTTGTTCAATTCAAGCACTGACCAGTGCACCATCCATTGGAAACCTGTTATAACCAGGGTTGGGAAGTTCTTAGATTTGGGGACACATACCCACCGGTTATCAACATGGTTCCATATGCAATTACTCAAAGATTTGGTTTTGGTATATAACCATGGTTCTCAAAAATGTATATACAAAGTCAGTGAACCAGCTAGAGAAGTCGTGGTTCTTGAATCATATGAATATCATCAGTTCTTTAAAGGTTTTTGAAATGGCTGCAATTGATGGTTCTTTGATTCTGAATTTTTCTTCCAGGAATTGGAACCGATGATTCTTTGATCCTTCAATTTTTAAAGAACCAGAATCAATGGTTCTTTGATCTTTGAATTTTTAAAGCTCCAGAACCGATGGTTCTTCAAAGAATCGCCCAACACTGGTTATAACTCAGTTGTGAAAATGAAGGGTAAACCGCATCTGGAGTTACCAAGGTTCCATTTTATTTTTTTGTTAACAGATCCTTTATTCCCTCCCACTTCCCCTTTCACACTACATAGGTAACAATCAAGGTTGGGTGGGTACCTGATTCAGCAAGTAAGAACCTTGACTTGGAACCAGGTTCCCAGTTCTATTTAGGTGTGAAACTGGAACTGAGAATATTTTTTATTAAAAAAAATTAATTGAGAAAAAGTGACTAGAATCAAGGGAACCAGACTGGGATCAGACCGGAAATCGAACCATAGTTTTCTTTGGGGAAGAAACAGACCCGGAAAGGGGTTCCTGGTTCCATTTATCTGTGGAACCGGAACCAAATCCAAGATAGTTCTAACTGGTTTTTAGAATCAGAACTGGAGGTCTTCATTTTAAAAAAAAAATTGCCCAACACTGGTCACAATCAATGTTGAGTGGGTACTAGAAACCACACCAAATCCCCAACTGGTGGTTCTCATGGTGGTTCTTTAATCCTGTAACTGCAGTTCTGAAAAACAAGAGATGAAGTTGTAACCAAAATGATGGGCATACCAGTTTCCCCAAGAACACATTGACTACACATCAACAGCCACAGCATCAGCTGTATTATACTCAAAGCTCACAGCCTCAAGAATTTATCCAGCAAATTTTCAATGTTACACAATCGTGAAAGATGGATGTTTCCCTCAGTGGGTGTTCTCTGGAGCAAAAGTTGCTGAGCTCCGTCACACACAGTCCGGACCGGACCCGGCCCGGCACCCCGTTCTTGACGTCGGCTATCTCGGGTCTCCGTTCCGCGCTAGAATGTCGTAACCTAATTTCCTCCAATAGCTTTGCCCACAGACTGGGAACAGGAAATTTCGCCCTCCGATTAGCGCCGGGCCTGGTCGGCCTGAAACCCGAGCTCCGTCAGGGACGTAGTGAATTTATATATAAGATAGGTTTACAGGGGTCAGATCGTTCCGATTTCACTCTCTTAAGCATCAACTGCCCATATTGGCATATCAGGAGTTTCCCTAAACACCAACTCACCCGTAACAACAACACATGTAGCAAAATATCCCAATGTTACTTATGCAACTCCCACACTGGAAAGTGCCACTAAAACCCTAACAAATAACAAACTACACTTCAAGAAAACACATGAAGCTCGATCTTAGAATATAGAAGTCCCCAGTTGTTCTATAGAACAAACTTAGGAAGTTTGACAAGCCACCATAGTGCCCATACTAGAATAGTTCTACAGAACCCAACCAAACAAACAATTTAAGCACACATTTAGAAGTCCCAAACTTCTAGGTATTCTTTTCCTTCATCCAAAGCACTTAAAACCCCATCACAATGCTCACTCACACATACTCCTTTGCCAATAGGGTCACTCAAGAAATCCCTATGTCTTTCATCATTGCCATGATCATTGACCTATGTATGTAAAGCTACCCAACTTCTTCTTAAGAGGTTTATGGCGCAACGGAAAGAACAATAACAACCTCCCAAAATGAACAAACCAAATCCTTATTTTGGGCATTCATACCTTCATCACAAGTGAAACTATCTCAACCATTCTGAATGCCATCTATACAGTGGAAAAAAAACAATACAAAACCAACTAGAGTGTTTAGCTTCAAATTCACGTAGTCCTTTTGTAGTTGCTCTACTTCCCTTGCTCCACATCTCACACCACTCTATTCCATTCAAAAGTAAAACAATAAACATTATATTGATACCTAAATTTTAGCACTACCTTAAAAACAAACTTATCATCACATCAAAGCTTCCTCCAAGAAACTTTTTTGTGAATTACAATATGACAAAACAAAAGATGGTTATTGACGCCACAACAATGACAGAAATCAATCTATCTACAAAGTAACCTTAAGAACTTTTCATCCATACTTTTCTATTACAAAGTGATACAAATAACCTTGTGAAAAATGAAAATTCTTTGCCAATTCTTTGAAGGTTTTGAAACCTTGAAACACATGTGGGAGGAAATGGATTCAAATAAGGTTTTGCCAAAATGAAAACCTAATGGATGAAAAGTAGATAGGGAAGCTAAAAAGAGAAAGCGACAAGAGAGTGGGTAGTTGAAACACATTTTTAATGGATTTTTTTTTTTAAAAATAATTTAATTTGTGGTGTTTAAGTGTTGAATTAGTTGTGTGCTGCAAGGTGATGGTGAATATGTGGTGTTGCACTTGTTGAGTAATGTCAAGGTGACGAATGAACTAGGTTTTTGTTTTGGAACTCTTGATGATCTTTGGCAACGGCGGGCTAAATGGAGTGCTCTTGTGGAAAATTTTGAAGATTGGGCATGCAATGGAAAGAATAAAAGATGGACATAACAACGTTACAAGCTTGAGATGCTTTACTTAGTTTTTGTATGTTGATGTAGAAAATGTAGGAGGATCGGGTTGTTGATGAAGTTGGATTTAGATGGTTTTCTTGGTATTTGTTGTGACTATTTGGGAGGAGTGCCCTCAATCAATGTACTTGGATTGAATGTCTTTGATTTCCTTTTTTTTTTGGTTGTTGTACTAGAATCTAAAGATTAGTTAGGTCTAGTGTAAAAGCATGAATAAAATAACAAATTTGGTGAAGATGATGAAGGTCAATAGGAGAGTGGTGAACTTGTTTGAGTAGGCATTAGTTTTACAAATTATGGTATGTTGGGAATTTGAGGAGGAAATCCAAAAAATGTGCAAATGGGAAGTGAGACTCACATGATGGGATTTCTAGGGAGGGCTATATTTCACCAATTTTTGTGATATGGGAAAAAATAAATTGTATAATGGTTATAATGGCTGAATCTTTCCCATCAAAACTTCTTGAAGGTATTTGTTGGACCATTCTAGGTTGTGAGAAAAAATGTTGTCCAATTGATGCAAAGTAAAACAAAAATAGCTTGAAGAAAGGTGGTCTAGAAAAATCTAATCCACTTTGATTTACAACATTACCATGTTTCCTTGTTTTATACTTCTTGATTAAAATTAAATAGTAACATTTGTTGTGGTATTGTTGTTGGGGAACAAATGTGTATTGAACATTGATTTGTGTTTGGTGATGTTGTTATGTGAATAAGAAAGTGTATTGCAGGAGCTTTTTATTAATAAAATGTTGGTATTTTGTGAATTACACTTAGGATTAGAGAAAAGAATTGAAGTATACACATCTTCCTCCTTTTTTGTTACACACAATTCTTTGGTTCAAAAACTTTCCAAAAATGCTTAAAGCACTTTAATCAACAAAACTTGCCAAACATTTTTAAATACTTATGTAAATGGTTAATTATCATAGGCAAGTAAGTGGGGAATGTAAATGGTTACTATGAAAGTAACCAAGTAGGTAAGGCTAATGTTTTTTTAATAGTGAAAACACTGTGAAAAATCATTTCTACAACAATTAAATTACTTTGCAACTATAGCTTCAAAATGAATAATATACAACTATGCTACAATTGTCCCATGAAAATACGAGGAATTACTAAATAAAATGTCATGTCAGAAAATCAAGGAATTGTATTATAGTTGTAAGATGGACATTTGTGTATTAAAATGTATACACCACAAATACAATTGTAGTCAACCATGTTTGACTTTGTTAACAAATTACATTTTATTAACATGTGACAATTACATTACAACTAAGATACACATGTAGCAACCAATCAATAATTATAATGTAATTAATGTATGACCTTGACACATATGATCATGCCACGTGTATGCATTTCACCGCCCATTAAATATGACATTTTCAACTTGTATCCAACTAGTTGTCAATTATAATTCTCATTGATACAACTAATTGTGCCATTGTTGTCACTATGTAAGTACAAATTTTTCACTATTTTGTGACAATTGTTCAATTGTTTTATTACTAATTTTTCATTATATTACAATTGGCAACATCATGTCACCATATAGACTTGTTAAACCATAAAATTCATTGAAGGTGAAGGTTTACTTTTGAAGTGAAATAAAAAGCAATGTGTATATTTTATTACAAATTAATTAGGGTGTAGATATGGATTTGTTGTTATATACCTTGATGTCTTATACCCCAAATCTCTAATTGCTTCATTGATAAGGGATAATTCTTTCGAGGTGATCATGGACTATGTGTTACAAATGCGAATGTCATGGAGTTCATTCATTTGAATGTTCATCCATGTACTTGACTTTTAGTTTAATTTTAGTTCAATTAACTTTCAGTTAAGTTTTCATTCACTTCCACTTAATTCATAGTTAAGTTTTAATTAACTCCTAGTTAACTTGGGTAAGTTAATTTTGAGTTAAATCCCAATTAACTCAAAGTTAACTTTTAGTTAAGTCCTAGTTAATTTCAATGCACACATAGAAGCTTCCTTGGAAGTTTTTTTGAGTTAAGTCCCCACAAGGGTATAAATAAAAGTAAGACCCCTCATTTATTTTTAATTTGTTCAACACCAACCTTAAGCATGATCTTGCACCATAGCCTTGTCATGTTCTTTTCATGTTCATGTTTTGTATATGTTAGCATAATAAAGATCTATTTTCATGTCTATTTTGCACATTTCATGTTCTTGTTCTTAGTTCTTGTGTTTTTGTTTTTGAATCGCATCTTGTTTTGTTCCTTGTTTGAAAGTTAAAGTTAAACCTTTTTTTTAACTTATGTTTTTGTGGATCTTCGTGTCCTTGACACTATGTGTCACGAATGCTAATGAACAATGGGGTTCATTTTTTTTAATGTTCATCCATGACTTGTATTAAATTTGTACCTAACTCTTAGTTTAATGTTAAATTTTAGTTAAGTCATAATTAACTTTCAATTAAGTTTTAGTTAACTCATAATTGACTATCAATTAAGAAGGTTATCAATAAGCTTTTTTATTTGATGCACACATATAAACTTCCTTGGAAACTTTTTTGAACTAAGTCCCCAAAGGGGTATAAATAAAAGTAGGACCCTTCATTTCCTACAGTTTGTTCAACATTAACCTTAAACACGAATTTTGCACCATAACCTTGTCATGTTCTTTTCATGTTCATATTTGTATATGTTAGCATAATAAAGATATGTTTTCATGTTTGTTTTGCACATCTCGTGTTCTTGCTCATAGTTCTTGTGTTTTTGCTTTTAAATCACATAATTTTGTTTTTTTTTTTGTTTAAAAGTTAGACTTAGACGTTTTTTTCATCCTTTGTTTTTGTGGTTTTTTGTGTCCTTAACAAATGCCTATTGTAGCGAAATTCAAAGTGAATCATAAAGAATATTTTTTCCTTTTAAATAATTAACATTTGGTAAATATGTAAGCCAAAATATCCAAAATTGCCAAATCAACATGCGAACAACTAATATGCAATTATAAATTTCCACCCAAATGACACATAGTAATAAATCAACATATTTTTGCATCAACGATCTTCATGCACCTATGTTTATTATTAAGATGAAATAGAAATTCAAGCTGGAATAAAAAGGAAATTATTTTCTTTAAACATTTCGTGCATGTTTTAGTTTTTTTCGTGCATTCTTTAAACATTATTGATGTAACTATCATACCATGTGCTAAATAACCAAGATTTTTTTTTTTTTTTTTTTAGTTTGAATTTAAAGTTAAAAAGTTGTTACAAATCTATTTGTTTATTTAAAAAGCTTGGAGGTTGAAGGTTCTTATTTTTGGAGGTTCAAAGTTCTTGTTCTTAAAGGTTGAAGGTTCTTATTTTTTAAGGTTGAAAATTATTGTTCTTATTAAACATGCATGTTATTTTTGTGCATTTATGATAACTTTTGTTGTTCTTGTGTTATAGGGTTGAACTTTGATAATGCTTAAATCCATTAAAATTAAAATTGTGCATAAAAGGTAAGGTTTTCTCAAAAAAAAAATGGTAGCTTTGTTTGAAAAATATAATTTTGAATAAAAGAATATGCACATGTGATGTTGCATAATTTGGTTCAGTTGCTCATAACTATGTTATTGAATGTGTTGTTGTTTGTTGTATAGTAATCCAAACCAATACGTGTAAGAAAAAAAAGAATTTAAAACAACAAATGTATGGTGAATTTAAATTTTAATACTTTGAGTTTAAAATGCATTTTATTGAAAACCACCATTATATCCAAGCATAGTTGATTGTAATTCAATTTGTATCAATGTTATGTATGTTGTATTTTTAGGGATAAATAAGTTTTATTAATGGCATTGCATTTGTAAACTAGTTTCATTTAAGTTGAAAAGATAAACATTTTTTTTTGCATTACAATGTTATGTATGCTGCATTTTAATGATAAATGAGTTTTGTTAATGGCATTGCATTCGTAAATTAGTTTCATTTAAGTTGAAAGGATGGGCATTTAAATATTTTTTGCATTATAATGTTATGTATTTTGCATATTAATGATAAATAAATATTTTTAATGACACTACAATATTAAATTAGTTTTATTTAAATTGAAGTTAGGATTGACATCTAAATTTTTTTACATTACAATGTCATGTGTATGCTATTGACCTCGTTTTTTTTGTGACATTAAATATCATAATATGGTAGATTTCAAGCAAATAAGGTATTAATAGCAATGGTTGACTATTGTAGGTTACTTTTGGTTATTTTAGGTTATTTTACCTTAGGATTTTATAGGTTATACCTTGGGCTATTTTATGTTTTAAAAATTTATTCTACATCATTTTACCCTAAGCTATACTTTAGTTTAAGGTGAAATAATTTGGAATAACCAAAAATAACTTAAAATATAATAACCTAAAATAGCCTAGGGTAAAATAACATGGAAAAATATAAAGTATAATAATTTATAGTAATTTAAGGTGGAATAATTTAGAATAATAAAAAATAACCTATGGAGGAATATGCTATATAGGGTAGGGTGGAATGACCTAGAATAACCTCGAATAATTAAAAATAACCCTAGATAAAATAATTTGAAATAACCTAGTGGAATAATTCAGAATAACCAATAATAACCTAGATGAAATAACTTATATTAGCTAAAAAAAACTTAAAATATTTTATTGCTTCAACATGCACATTTGTTGTTGTGTATTCCAAACAAACTCTATAAGAAACAAATAAATAAATAAATAAACATTAACAATTGAACTTCAATACCTTCACAAAATTGAAGATGCCATTTATTGCATCATTGAATGATTCCAACCCTACTTTTATGACAATATATTTTTAACACCAAGCACCAAAATCCATAAAACTGTTTTTCAATATGACTATCAAATAAAAGCACATTCCAAACCTCCAGAGTCATACACAAGAAAACTACATCCTTTCATGTGGAACAAAAGAAACCCACAAGCATTGTAATGACAAATTAGGAAACCTCATCTAATTCTCAAAATAATATTTGTACTTCAAGCTTAAAGATTCATAAATGAAATTAAACTAAACTTAAACTTGGATGATTGATGGTGCTAAGCCAAAACATCTATAAGCTTATAACACACCTTTAACAAAAGGAACTTACTATTCTTAATATCTCCAACCATTAGTTATAAGTCTCATTTAGAAATAATGAATCAATATTCTTCAACCATATGTTTCCCAAAAAAACCCACCAAAATGAAACACAACTTTTGCAAAAAACACACAAAACCATACACATTCAATATCTTCCATAAACAACTCAAGATTTTAGCATAAGAAAACAAAAACCCACTAATCTTTAATGTTCATGTATATATAAATCACAAAAGACAATAAATCAACAAGATTTCAAACAAACAAACACAAGAAACATCAAAAGCAAAAACAAAAGCATAAGTGGGAAAACTTGCCATGGCATCAACCTTTCATATTCTCCTTTCACTGCAACAAGACACCATCACAAGGACAACACAAAAAAGGACCCAACAAAACAACAAGCTCTTACTTTACAAAACAATGCAAACAAACTCCTCTGAAATGACTACTAAAACCCAGTGCCGCCTGCAAATGGTCTACAATCAAAACACCCTAAACCTTAATAAAGTAGACCCCTTCCTAAACACTTCTCCAAGCCTAACCTCATTCTTTGAACCACCCTTGAACTACATATCAAACCACACCTCAAATTCTGTAAACAACTCACCCAAAAAAAAGAAAAAAGGTCTCAAACAACTTCCAATGTAAATGCATAAAAAACAAAATAATAATCCCTCTAGTGTGAAAAGGACCAAAAAACCCATTCCCTCATGTAAATGTGTCCAACACAAAAAGAAAAATTTAAAAATCACCGTGAAGGATGGATGGTGAGTGGATAGGAAATGGTTTTCCATCCAGTTCCAAGTCTGCATCTACTCAAAAGACCTGCTCATTTTTGGGTAGTGTATTTGTAGATACTTTTATAAAATGTAAAAAACTTGCAGGCATTTAAATAAACTCTGAAAAATGGAATGTCCACAGAGGTGAGCATTCCATTCTTTGAAACACCTATGATTGTTTTTTTCCCCATTATACCCAGAGGGTACCAATTGGGTACTCACCAGGGTATTACAATAAATTAAAATAAACTAAACTAAACAAGTGAAGTCTTTACACCATGTAAAGCCTTCGAGTGCAAGATTTATTAGATTTATACTGTGCTCAACTTTACCCCACCTATCTACAAAAGCTTTAGCCTACACATAACGATTAGTTCAATTTTGCCTTTTGTTATGTATATTAGTGTGGCCTGTGCTGTTAACCAAAGTGTGAACCCATTATGAAATAGGGAAACTCAACATGTGAACATTGTTTTGCAATGTATGTATTGATTTTTTGAACAGCCAAGTATGAAAGGAAATCATGCTTGAATTAAATGGTAAGCCTTCAAGTGTTACCACGTTCTCAACTGATTTTTCCTTTCAAAACCTGGTTTTTTGAAATTTATTTGAATTTTCAGTGGCAGAAATCACGTCAAAATCATTATTTCCCTCATTCTGAATCCAAATCCTACCAAATAAATTCCATTAACACCAAAGGCACATTCCAATTCCTCCGAAATTTTCAGCTACAATTTAATTTAATTTTCAGTGAAGAAATCATTCAATATTCAAGAACTTTTCCACTGTAAGTCCAAATGTTATGGAACTAAGCCCATGCACCCCTCATCATTGAGAGCTTTCCAAAGACACCAAGAACACAATCTGATGCATCCTGGTTCGGTGGATCTCATAACTACAAAACAAAACAAAACAAAACAAACTAATATGATGAGAAATTAAGGGATGAAACCTCAATGAATAATGTACAGTGCCATCATCTGTTGAAAGTTAAAAGTGACAAAATCTTGATGGTTGATGGTGATTGCTAGCAAGTCTTGCGAGTTTTTATTTTTGTATTGTCTTGTTTTTTTTACAAGTTATGAGCTTGCTGCAATCTTTATGAACAACATTGTTCTATCTAGTGTGGCTCTCCTTGCTTTGTGTGGTGTTGAGCGGTTGGGCTGTTCTTTCTTGTTGGGTGTCAATCAATTGCAAATGGTGGTTGAAGTTTAAAAGGGTCACAAAGTTTCTATTAATAGGGAGTGAAGTTAAGTTTTTTGTAGTTGTGGTTTGTTTTTGGTTTTGGTTTTGGAACTTGGGTTTCTAAGTTTTAGCTGGAGAAGAAAAATAGGACACATGGGAAGAAAATGCTTGAAAGTGTGAGCTACATCAATTTTAAGGGATAATATATTTTTCATTGCACTATGCATCCTTCTGAATGTGACAATTTCACAATAGAATTAGGAGCTTATGATTGAGGGGATGATGATGATCACTATAGATCTTGAGAGCGACTAAGTTTGGCAAACAATTTTTTGTGGGTTTAAGTGGGAATAAGGGAAGAGAACACTTGATTATTTCAGGACCTCTAAATGCACATTGTGCATTTGTTTTTAATGATGTTTTGTTTGTGGGTCTAATAGGGGCAGTGGGTTGCACATGTCAAATTTCTAAGAAGCCTATCTACACCATGAATCATTGTCAAATCTTTTCTTGCAACATTTTCTACAAATCTCAAGACCTCTCTAAGCATTGGGCATATAAGGGTTTCCATATTCTGTTGAGTGATGGGAGTCTGTGAAGATGGATCCTTCTGATTTGCCAAACATTGTTAGTGGAAGCTCATGAGAGAAAGATTAGAACGATCTGACCTTTGTCTTCACCAAGATCCTTTCTTTTGTTTGGTTTTATAGAGCTACAAAAATTTGCAACAACTTGGAAGAACTTTCAAAGAATCTAAGTTTTGCATTTACAATCTTCCTCCTCTTAAGCTCAGCTTGGACAAAAGCCACAACCCTAATTTAGAATTGAAATATGTTTGTTGCTTGTTGAATCAAGATGCATTGCTCATTAGACCAAAGAATGAAGCACAAATGCGATCCATGTGTGAAAGAAAGCAAGTGTCTATGGCTGTTATTGGCAAAATCATGTCAACCTACTATGCTCCCAATATGTTTGGATTTTGAAGAGCAAGACCCTTTGGGATGTTCTGGTACTCATGACATGAAGTAGTGCATCGGTATAATGTTAGTTCTCATGACTTTTTTTTGGCCATGTCTACTTCTATGGAAACCACATTTGAGTTCGGTTACAAGAGGGGCTTTTTAATCGTGACTTGTTAAGTAGTTTAGAATTTTGATTAGTGATATTTTTTCTTTGCATTGTAATGGTGATGGGCAAGTAGTTTTGATAGACAATGTAGCGACAAAAGAGGCTATTGCTCGTGGTGTCTCTCCTCTTATGCCTATTGTTAACCTTGATCTTGAGAAGGTGAAGACAATATCCTAAAACCAATGTTGTCACTAATAAGACAACCTAGGTCATGGTATCTATATGTCTTCCTTTTGTAAGGTATGTATGGTTTCAAATATACTAAAAGTCAAAGGGTGGCTCTAGTGCTACAAGTACTTGGAAACATGCCACGAAAGAGGTTTGAATTCATATGAAAGAGAGAGGCCAGTGAACCCCTCGATATTGCACATGGTGTCACACCACTAGAGGCTCTAAAGCATGTGTTACACTTGCCTTTTATGTGCTCCAAACGATTTTTGACAACAAAGGTGAAGCACCTATTATGACATGCATGTTGATGGTTCTTTGCTATGTTTGAATGGTTAGAACCTACCATTATTGACATTGCCTCTTGTGTGAACTTTCCTTGTGCCATGTGGACTTTTGTGTGATGGGGTGGTGGCGCAACAACAAATTGTGGGCCCTTTGCAGCTCCTTTTTGCTAATGTTGCAATTCTTGCCCAAGTTTATCTAAATCCTATTTATTGATGTAGCTTGATTGTTAAGTTCAATGCACTTGTCTTTTCATTTCTTGTTGGTTTTCTATGCATTTTCAGGCCAGCTTTTTAGTTCCCATTTGAGTCCCGAAGGTGCTTACCTTCAAGAGAGGCTACGTGCAATTTGTATTTATTGCCTTCAGACCCACACGGCCTTACTAGTGGTGCATGTGCAATTGGGGAACAACCTATAAAGGTAGGTTAAATTCATGTATGTTCATTTTCTTGGTATTCTAGTTCCTTGTCAACATGTACATCATGGTAAAAAAATTTGCGAGGTCAATGTGTGGTGACTTTGGATCTAAAGTCTATGGCATGGTTGGCTTTGGGAGAAGCCTTCACCAATCTTGTGTGGGCAAAGGCGGGAACCTTGTCATTGTTGGCTATGATTGAAACCTAAAGAGAGGTTGTGGGTGATGAATTGTTTAGTTTAAGGTTGAAGAAATTCATCTATTTTTTCTGCTTGCACATGATTCACACGCCTCAATTAGATTCAATTTTTTCCGATTCTATGAAACTTGTAGTACTAGGTGTCTGGCATTGTCAAAGAGGATCAAAACCATTTTGATTTTCTCCCTTTTCCTCATCCTTTTATTGTTTGGGTTTTCCTTTTTCTTGCCTTTTTTGTTTCTATTTCTCTATTTGTTGTGTTCTTCTAGTGTCTCAAGGGTTTTTGGTCTTCTCCTTTTAGGCTTTTTATAATTGGCCAACATCATGGCTGAATTTGCCCATTGCTACTAACCAACCTTGTGTACAAAAGCTCAGTATGGTTGTTTATGTTTATGATTAACCTCCACCCATGGCCAAGAGCTGATGAAGTCAATGGGGAGGTTATAGTAGGTTTGTCAATAACATACATGTTGCCATTAAAGGTCCCTCATTATGGTTGACCATCAATATGGTTCAAAATTCAAAGTTTCCTCAATTTTGTTCTTGGGTTTTTTCCCCTTGTACTTAGGGTTGAGTTTCCTCCTTTTCATGTTTATTGATTGGGTTGCTATCATGTTGTTAGAGGTGGAATATTCTTATACTTATCATCAGTTCATCTCTTGATTTTATTTAGGTTTAGTGAAATTGCAAGTATGGAAAAATCCTCGATATTTATAAATTTGGTATGCTGATATTTACATTAAGGGATGGGCTTCAAACATTGCATTATTGGCACCTTCCACATGTTCATGTTAAGGAAGTTCTAAAAGCATTTTAAATAAGCAAGTTGGGATAGAGGAAAGCTCATAAATTGAAGGCATGTTTGTAGGTAACTGAATTGAAGGATTTGAAGGTGAATGGGAATTAAATGTATGTTGCCAAACTTGATGGTGAAGGAGCTACCATGTATGATGCAACTATAGTTGTAAAGGATGTTGTGGTGAAACTTGAGGTAGTAATTGATGGTGGAAAAGATAGCTTGTCCGCATCAACTCATGTTGGAGGAGAGACAGTAAAAGCCCTTGGCAACCTTGTCATTAGTACCTATGTTACTTGTCTTGACATAACTAAGACCATTGCTCTTGATTTGAATGTATGTTATTGCCCACAAGAATCCTGCAGATTATTTAATCTTCAGATGGCATTATGATGTTGGCATGCCAAACATGGATACATGAATATGCAGAAGCCACAAAGGGTTAGAAGTAGTGACCTTAATTGTTTAGGCCTTTTGAAAGGTGAGTAAAGGAAAGTGGGTCTAAATGGTTTTTATGTTGTGGCAGCTTGGTGATAAAATGTATTGTTACACATTGATAAAGGTGTGTAAAGGCAAGTGACAATTGGGAGGATCTTGCTTGGCCCAAGTTTATGACCAGGTGATCATTGCATATTGATGAATATGTACGTAAAACATTTTAAGTTTTTGAATTCCATGTTTTTGAGACTAACTTGATGGGTGCAATTTTGATGGGTTTGCATATTTATTTAATTATATTGAGTGATTTGTGCTTGTAATTCATGTAGATAGGTGGCACTCCTCCAGATGTTGATGATGTGCCTTATCTTGGACAAGTCTTCAATGCAATTTAGGTATAGATTCTTCACTTTCTTGTCTTGTAGAAGGTTTGTTGATTTGGTTGATAACTCAAGAACAAATTGAACCTTGAGGAAAAATTGTTCCATGGGTTTCCTAGGAAGTGAAAAAAGTGGTGTTTAACAACATTTCTTAATACAAAGTTATATTTTTGAAAATGATCCAGTTGTTGGTATTGGGTGAAACTACTATCCATTCCCAATTAGATGTAATCGTTACTTTCATGTACTTTGGTAGCCAAAAAACACATACTAATGCCTATCCTTGGTTGGGTCATAGGGTTTAATAGATAAGAGGGCTATTGCTTCTAGCCATGACATCAATGACAAAATTATCATTGTGGCATTGCTAGAGATGTCATTTATAGGCAATTGTGGGATCTATGGAAATTTACATGTTCTAGAGAGTCATGGGACTGTTAATGCTAAGACCTCAACTTTAAATCAAAGTGCCCACCTCTTTTTGATGGCACAACTAGGTGTGTAATCCCTTTGTTGCACATTTAGTCCATGTTTTGTGTTGTGCTTTGTGCAGGTTATTGGTCTCTAGCAAATCTTATTTTATATGTATTTATGTCAATAGTAGTTCAATAGTGGTCCCTATATTGTCCTGATTTTCTATTGTTATTTTCAAAATTCTCTAAGCTTCATTTTTGCTTGTTGGTACTAATGAGATCTTGTGGCCCAACTTGGATGCGGTAGAAATTGGTTAAGCAATCATTTTTCTTTTGAAAATCCCGAATTTCGTGGTATCCAAATACAACAATCCGTCATGACTTGAGTAGAATTTTAGTGGTAGAATTCATGTAGCTTGTCAACCTATATGTGTAACAACCCATATCTAAATATATTCCAACTTTACTTTGGTTTTGAGGGGTTCAAAGCAAATAGTAACCTTGTGGGGATGTTTGTGTGAGCAAATTGTATTATTGTGTTTTCTACCCATATGCACAACATGTTTGGATTAGACATTTCAGTTTTCAATTTTCAAAATTCAAACATTTCAAATTTCAGTTTTCAATATTTAAACATTTCAATTTTCAATATTCAAACATTTCAATTTTCAGTATTCAAACATTTTAATTTTTAGTATTCAAACATTTCAATTTTCAATATTCAGACATTTCAATTTTCCATTTTCAAACATTTTAGTTTCTAGTATTCAAACATTTCAGTTTTTAGTATTTAGACATTTTAGTTTTCAAAATTTCAGATTCCTTCAAGACATTTCAAAGGAAATTTCAAATTTTAATTTTTAGTTTCCAACTTTCAATGTTCACACATCCAAATTCAAACATTTTAGTTTTCAGATTTTCAAAGTGCAGACACTTCACATAGAGATTTCAATTTTCAATTTTCAACTTTAAGTATTCACACACCCCAATTTAGACATTTTAGTTCTTAAATTTTCAGATTCCAAACATTTCACATTCAGACATTTTAGTTTTCAAAATTTTATATTCCAAACATTCCATATATTATAGTACCTTGGCAAGTTTGGCACATGCCTCCCAAACAATTAATTAATTTAAAATATTCAATTTCAAAAAATAAAATAGTCCTAAAGATTCTTTATTTTCCTTCCTAAGGAGTTGGTCTTTGGAATAAAATATTGATCATGGTCATATAACATTGGGCAGAACCATTATGCAAAGAACTACTTGTTTTTAATATGTATCTAGATGCATTATCTTACAATTCGAATTTTATGTTTAGTGAGGGATATGAGGTTTACAACTACTTGCAACTTGGTTGTAAACTCCATGTGCAAAATCCAAGTCTCCCGAGTAGTTGTCTACTTCCTAAACCTTAAACCCTACAAACTTCATTTTTGGTGAATTTGTCTGACCATCATGTAATGTTTTGGAATTTTGTTTTTCCACAGATTACATGTCAGCTCCCTGTCTTCTTCCTCAAAGGGGTTGTTTTCCTTGCAGTCTGATTTGTGTTTAGTGAATCACACTTTCAGCCAAAGGACATCTTGTCTTTCAAGGTCTTTTTTCCCTAGCTCAAGTTCCCAGCTTTGGCATCTCTAATGCAACAGAACTGTTGTCAAGAAAGTACAAATTGAGCAACGAGATCTAGATAATTCCAGTGATGAGAGGAACATCGAACTGGATATGGGTGAATATTCAGAATCTATCGTATGGTCTTCCCTCAACAATTCCAGAGACAATTCTAGAAACAATTCATACCTACCTCATTTTCAAGCCTAACCATCTCACTTCTTTTCTAATAACTACCTCCCTCCTTTCCCCTACCCACCAACATGGATAATGAAAAGACAAATTAATTTGCCTTTTCATGTGCATGATATTTATGTCAATTCAAATTAAATTAGAGATTGACATAAATAATGATGAACTATTGAAAACCATATGGGAACATAAGAGGAAAAAATAGTTAATTGTCACTGGTAGTGCCGACAGCACAGAGCCCAAGTTGGTTTACCTTTAGAAACCAATGATGCCAAGCAGCACACCAACATTGCCCTCCTTCACCCAAACTGTGACCAACAATGTAGTTTTGTAAAGACCTTTAAATACCTACATGAAGAAGGTAGGCCCCAATCTCCTTTGTTTTTAAAAACACAAATATGACAAGTACAAACGTAAAAATAATGCATGAACATGAAGCTGATGATGCAGCACAAGACAGGTTATCTGTGTAACTTTCAATTCTATCAGGATTACTGTGTATAGCTATCTTTGCATTCATCCACGACTGTCTATGTAGATCTGAAGCAAGTACAATCATGTCCTATGCAATGGATGCAATGCAATGTTGTCACCCGGAATGGATATTTCTAGACTCCTGTTTGGCAGGGCCCAGTATGACTTTTACCAACTTAGGTAACCATATTTGTATTCTTCTCTTCCCCCATCTGTCAACAAGCTGCAAGACTGAAGGACCTTCAAGTACTTGGGTTGGTTGCTGCCATTTGGACCTCACACTGGCAAAACCATATCTTGAATGCTGCTAAGAGCAATGAGCAGTCCTTTGGGTTGAGAGTGGCACATGAACTAGACATCTAGATTCTATCTAACAAGTCCATTGATACAAGTTGGGCAATGGCAGGAAGCATTGTACGGTAAAGGATTACACTGGAATTGCACCCACTTCCTTCAGCCAGGAAGTATGCAGTGGACTTGGGTCTGTTTTACCATTATCCAAGGCTTGCTTTGAGATACTGTAGAACCAGCCATTGCGCCACTTGAACTGCACAATGCAGGTGTCACTTTGTTATGTTACTTTTCAATACATCTCCTATAGCTTGATAACTTGGACATCTGAATCTCATGCTCATTTCCGAATGAAATTTTGCCCAAAGACAACCCATAGTATCAAATACTTCTAATGTGTTACCAATTTGATGTGCAGAACTTTACCAAAGAAAAGACAAGGTACGGGAGAACTGTAATATGCTTGGATACTTTTCAGTCTGACTAGTATACCTCTTTAATGGCTGTGGGAAAATGGGAGATCAAACGTGAATATGAGCAAAGTCGCTCCTCCATGCCTGGGTCAAACTCAACCTTCTTTTCTGCTGATGCTACCGCTGCAAGCTCATTGATCAGCTCTACCACCTGCCCATTATGCCAAAAGTGAAATTGACAGTGACAATAAGACTCTCCATCCCTGAACAATTACTTTACTTTGAATAAATCCCTTGCTAGGCCACATTCCATGAAGAGAGCACAGAACAAGAAAACACATTTTGATCCAGAGTCAAGTAGATTGCAGAATGTGTTTGGCTACCTCTTCCCGATGGTTCGCTTCAACATCACCCACAGTAGCACCTGGGTGCCGTGCTCCCACCAGCATAAATGATGAGATCCAGATCAACTTTTCCAGCAATGGTTTCTGAAACTCCTCTGAGTCTAAAACCTGCCAAAAAACATTTGGTGCAGATGTCACTGGTTTACCAGCTCTCAAACTCCAGTTCCTGAGAACATTGCTGGATGAAAATAAATAACTTGGACACACTAACCTTGCAAGCAAGATTGGCTGAATGGAGGCGAGCTGCTACCACCGAAGCCCACTTGCCTGAGGCTGCTGTCAAACCCTCTGGATTAGCATCTGTCTTCCCATCCATAGGTGTGTCCCCAAGTTTGGCAATGGCGAAGTAGACTAGAACTTGAGTTACACTGGCTAAGCCATGACTTTGAAGCCATGGCTCTATCATCCCATTCTGCAAAAACACCAAGTCTGCTGAAATTTGTCAATTACAATGCTATAAACTGAGTCACATACTTGTGACATTGGTGGCTTGTCTCAAAAAGATTGGAAGATTTTCTTAAGACTAGTTTCCAGTTTTCCCTATCTCACAAAATCAAGACCTATATTGTGTCCCTAAACACACAATTACATAGTGCTACCATCATACACATTTTTCATATACACTCTGGAAATAAGCAAACAACATTTCCAACACAAGTAAAACACTACCATACTTACACTCAGCTTGTATGGCAAATTCGATGTCAGACAACAAGTGCATCAAATGATGCCATACAACAATATCACAGACTGGTGAAATCCTTTTAACTTCTGTTTGTGCACATAGAAAATCTCCTTCTGAGCAGATGTGTAGATTCAGTAACCCTGTGTGAAAGTGGGACTGCTGCAGTCTGTTTGAAGAGCAATGTCTAGTGACAGAAGCTACCATGGAATCTTCAGCTGCTACAGTGAAGCATTAGAAATCTTCAGACCCAGAAATTTTGAAATGACTGTACTGTGACTATGATGCAAAGATGTAATGTCAGGAGTAACAATGGCATTCAAATCAGGAAAAAAACACAATCTGCAGCTACAGCTTCAGTTGCATTGGAAACACTAAAATTTGATTATGATGTTCTACCACATTGCATGATACAATAATGCAAAGCAAGACCCCAGAGCACTTAGTATTAGAATGCAGACAATAATAATGTCTCCCACATCACTAAGGGTATCTTTTCATTAGGCTGCTGTGATCCTGTGACCGCAACAGCCTAATGGAAAGCCACTGGCATAGGACATTGTTTCTTGCTGCAGGGACAGTCGCTTCCCATTGGAGAGCTGTAAGTGTGTTGAAAATATTTAGTCAATCATGTTAGGAATTCAGGGAACATATGTGTTCTTGAAAAAAAGATAGATATCACTTTATGCTTAGTCACAGTTTGACTCATGGCTCTCACAATTCTTCCAATAGGTCAATGCTCGAGCTGTGAGATGATTGTGAGCACAGCTAACTCGAAAAAATAGTGGAAAGCTGCTGTGATCACAGCACAGCAGCAGCCTAATGGAAAAATGTCCTAAGTAATTACCTTCACGGCGAGATGGAGGCGTGGCTTGTAGAACCGCATCAAGATCATCGTTTCGCGTACACACAAAAATCGGACCAGTGCTATCCTCTGGCACTTTCTCCCCTCGTCGCACCAAAACATCCCGACCTAGTCCCATTTTCTCCAACGCCTGGCCCACTCTACCCGCTCCGACAATCACTCCTCCCTCTATCGTCTGCTCCATTGAAGTTCCTCTTCCTTTCTCTACTGATGAAGAGCTTCCAACCTCCACTGCACCTCTCACGCCAATCCCCAATCCACTCTTCAAAATTCGCAAACTTCGACTACTACTACTATTACTACTACGACCACTACGACCACTACTACGCACTGTATGTGGATGATGGCGCAAGAAACAGTGCAATAATATTCGTTTTGAGGAAGTCGCGGATTGCAGCCTACCGCTGCTGTTCCGACGGCTTGTGTTCCAGAGAGAAGTAGAGGAGGAGGAGGAGGAGGAGGTAGAAGATTTTGCCAAGGTAGTATTGGCGGTGGGGAGAAGGAGAGGACGAACACAAGAGTGCACGGCAGACGACGACGACGACGAAGCCAAAGAAGAGGCAGCAAAAGAAACGATGCTTGCCATCGCCATGGAACAATTCCTCCTCGACGCTACTGCGATAGTTACACGCATTTGGTGGCCTCGGTATTGACGATGCATTTCTGGACACTTCTAATTCTACGGTATGTAACCATTCAATTTTTATTCTTTTTTTTTTGGATATTATCCGGAGCTAGCTAGGTAGCTATGTTACGTACCAGGTTGTTTTTATTTTATTTTTTCCAATTTCATGATACTGCAATTTTGGCGAAAAATTTCCAGAAAATTAGCAAACCTAGGCAGTCGAATTTACACTAAAAAAACCCCAGTTTTCGCTGATTTTTTGGTCGGAAAATGACAATTTGTTTTGGGAAAAAACACTGGTACTAACTCACCTCTCAAGGTTTTTCTCGTTGAAAAGTATTTTTCTTTTGGAAAAATTACAAATTTTGTCAAGAAAAGAAAAAAGCACTGGTAGGTACCTTCTACTCCTTTCAGCCCCCCCCCCCCCCCCCCCCCCCCCACACTAAA
>Ga0116231_10007083_pt1 | contig 20852 bp, 11 predicted proteins | sample S1TSphgellanicum_2_FD_89695 | JGI IMG/M metagenome (GOLD analysis project Ga0116231, IMG submission 89695) | Host-associated microbial communities from peat moss isolated from Minnesota, USA - S1T2_Fd - Sphagnum magellanicum MG | ecosystem: Host-associated > Plants > Peat moss > Unclassified...
GTGGTTCGGATAGGTCATTGACGCTACAAGTGGTGGTTATCTTTGCAACTTAGCCGGAAATGTAGAAGGCACAAGCACATCTTCTGGCAACCGCTGTCACCGCTTGCACTCCAGAATCAGTTATGGTAAGCAGGACACACAGCAAAGCTGAAATTGAATTATAACGCTTGATAAATGAGTTGAAAATGAGTGAAGGCTACGCATCGTGGTTCACCTGCATTGCCCTCAAAGCATTTTTTTCTCAATACTTTCGAGGACTTCTATTAGTGTTTCTGGCTTCATTACCCGGCATAGCGGTACGTTGCAATATGAGATGGTGGAAGAGCATTGTGCTCGCGTTTACTGTCGAGTCGTTATATCTGTTGAGTTTCGCAAGCGCACAGCTAGATATCTAATTGCGCGATGGGCCGAAGATGTAATGGCCATAGCTACTATGGCAGCCTCCAAAATTTATTCATCCCAGCGGCAAGCCCACCAACTAGGATATTCCAAGAAGTAGGCCGCTGGCCTGGGTCGGCAGAACACGAACCGTTAATGCACTGTTGCTCCGCAGATTGGTTCATAAAGAAACCACAACTCGTAAATGGCCCAGAATTTCCGCCACGGGATGCCCAATCCGAACAGCCGTTAACTTTCGTTCCTGGCAATTGCTCGCTCATTGAGCGCGCAAGGTTGGTTCCACCTTCAGCTACATGGCAACCTTCAAGAGATATAGTTGCGTCGGGAGAAAGCTTGCCACCCAGTACTGAGTCTAGTGGCGTTGATGTATTTCCATTTGTCAGGACTACACTACCTGATTCCTGGAGCTGAAATTGATTAGCATCACTGCTATTACCAGGATCAAAACCTTGCTTGTTCCAATCTCCATGACCTTGAATGTCTATGGAAGTGATCGAAAATGGAGGTAGATTGTTGACTGCGTTAATAAATTGGCCTGCTGTATTTCCCGAAAGACTAGTCCCTTGCTTGGTATTGATTCTCCAGTCGAGGCCTAGATAGTCACTTTTTGTTAGAGCATTACCGCCAGCATATCCATAAGAGTTTGTTCCTGCTTCTATGCCTAACATATCGTTTTCCAGATACCTCCCTATGTTAGGCATATAGTCCCGATTGAGGTTGTAGCTGAATCCAGTCTCCGTGTCTGCATATTGCCCTGGAAAGCGCAAGTTTTGCGTAATCGAAGCGGTAACCAGCCCAGTCGTACCGAAGGGCTGATACGTCGTCTTCCATACAGTCTTTTGTGTGTTGTCCGTGACGAGCTGAGGCGTCCCCAGATGGTCTGTTTGGATGAAGTACACCTTCCCCGTGCTTGGTATATAGGTGCCAACCGGCCTGCCGTTGGCATAGAGGTAGTCGGTCACGGCCCCGTTGTCATTCTCTTCAAGCAAGGTTCCGCCCGACCCGTAAATGTAGGTGGTTGGCTTGGCCCCTGGGTCCGCCTTGCTGAATCGTTGGCCGAATGCGTCATAGAGGAAACTTGCTCCAATCGGAGAGCCAATGACAGATGAGAGCCGATTCGCGACGTTATAGGCAAAGGTCGCCGGAGCGATGCTGTTCGCCGGGGGAATGCTCGTGATGTTGCCGTTGGCGTTTGTGGCGACGGTCGTCGTGGTGCTGCCAGCGGTGTAGCTCGCAAGTATGTTGCTCGCCGCCGTATAGGCATAGGTGGTCGTCACTGAACCGAGCGTCTGTTTCGTCCGGTTGCCATTGGCGTCGTAGCCATACCCAAGGGTGCCGTAGAAGCCGGTGGCCGTAGTCAGCCGATTTAGCACGTCGTAGCCGAGCGTCTGGCTGTTGGCGGCGGTCACGCCATCGGCGATGGAGAGAACGTTATTGGCGGCATCGAAGCCGTAGGTGAGCTTCTGAATGACTGCTGCCGCCGTGCCGGTGTCGGCAATTCCGGTCATCCGGTAGTCGGCGTCGAAGCTCCGCGCCTCGGCGATGCCGTTGCCGAAGGTCAGCGCATTGTCCGGCCCGAAGGGCAGGTAGCCCATGCCGGAGATGACTGTAGCGGCAGTGGCATCGGTCTTCCCGGCGGTCGCCCCGACGACCCTGCCCGCGCCATCGCGTGTGTACTGGACAACTTCACCGGAGGGGTACGTGATGGAAGCAAGGCGGCTGGCCTGGTCGTAGCCGTAGCCGGTCGTGAACGTGGTCGTGCCGCTGACCCGCTTCTCCGTCAGCAGGTTCCCGCGTTCGTCGTAGGTCCGGCTCAGCGATCCCACTGCGTCGGTTACGCTGGTGAGCCTTCCCACGCCAAAGCCGTGGCCGGCCTGGTCGTAGGTATAGGCGACGTTCTGAGTCGCGTCCGCTGGGTATTTGACCGTGAGCGGTCTGTCGAGCGCGTCGTAGGTGTAGTTGGCAACGATCTTGAGCGCGTCTGTCTTTTGGGTAAGGTTGCCGTCGCCGTCATATTTGTAGACGGTGGTGCCTGAGTCCGGACTTATCTGCTCGATGACATCGCCGAACCCGTTATAGACGAAATTGGTGACGGCCCCGTTAGGCGCGGTGATCCTGGTGGGGCGGTCATGCGCGTCGTAGACCGCCGACGTGACGCCGCTATTGGCGTCGGTGATCTGGCTCAAGCGGTTGAGCGCATCGAAGGCTTGCTTGGCTTCATGCTTCAGGGGGTCCGTGATGGTGAGCGCATTGCCCTGGTTGTCGTAGGTGAAGGTGGTTGTCTGGCCAACGCCGCCGATATCGTTCAATTTGCGTCCAAGCGCGTCAAAGGTAGCGGAATGCTGCCCGCTTGCCGTAGTGGAGCCTTTAGCGTAGAGATTGGCTGCGGTCTGGTCGGCGAGGGCATCGAGCGTAAAGGCGGCCTTGTTGCCGAGCTTGTCGGTGACGCCCGTCAGCCGGTGCGCCGTGTCGTAGATGTATGAAAGTTCCGACCCGCCGGGCAAATCGACGGAAACGAGGTTTTCAACGGCATCGTGGTTGAGCGCCGTGGCGAGCACCCCGTCCCGCGTAAAGAGTTCGCTCTTGATGAGGTAGCGTCTCGGATCATAGGTAAGCTGCGTGGTGACGTTGTTGGGATCGACGATGGTTTCCGGCTGCCCTCCGCCCGAATGCGCGGTGATGTTGGTCGCTTGCGCCAGCGGGTTCACGATCTTGACGAGCGCCCCGGAGGCGTCGTAGGTGAATTTGGTCGTGTTCTTGAGCGGCGTTTGGACCGATGCCAATAGCGAGTCGAGCCACGTATAGCTCCATGTTCGCGCCTGGCCCTTCGTGGAGTAAGGAACCATCTGTGTGGTGGTATCGGTGAGCGTCTTGGTCAGCAGCTCGCCAAGGCTGTCGTAGGTGAAGCCAACGGTCACGCCCGGAGTGACAATCTGAGACGGCAGATGGAACGTCGAAAGCCAGGTGATGCCCGTCGTTCGCGCGACCGAACTGCCGGAGGCCTCGACGATGCTGGTCGGCTCTCCGTGGGAGTTATTGACATATTTGGTGAGATTGCCGTTCCAGTCGGTCTGGGACGCCAGATAACCACTTGCATCGTAGGTAAAGAGGCGAGACGCGGCGGCGGTGGTTGAGGTCGCCGTCCGGTCGATCTCGGCAAGTTTCGGCACACTCGGAGTGATTAGCACCGCAGATCCGTCGTCTGCGGTTACCGCATTTGCTTTCACCGGCTGCACCACGGTGAATTTATACGTCTCTGACTGTCCGAGCGGTCCGGTGAGCACCCGACTTCCGTCAGTGTCGTTATAAGTAATTGAGGACGCTTCCGCGCCGAGGCCGAACTGGCTGGAGACCCCGCGTCCGAGCTGGTCGTAGCTCCAACTGGCAAAGGCGTTGCCGTTTTCGTCGGTGATGCCGGTCAAGGCCAATGGCAACGCACTGTTGCCGTAGAGATAGTGCTGTGCGGTAATCGGAGTGGTCGAATACGAGACGGAGGCGAGTTGGTTGTTTATGCCGCCGGGCAAAGTGTTGTAGCCGTAGGTGATGACCAGGCCATCCGGCGTGGTGACCGTCGAAAGCGACGTGCCGCTATAGGTGAAGCTCAGACTGCGGCCATAGCTGTCGGTAACCGATTCCAGGATGCCGGAGGTACGATTGAGCGTCTGGGTGTAGCCGTTGCGCGCCTTGATCGTTAGCAGAGGCGCGGTGGCGAGCTGGATGGTAATGCCTTGAACTGGAACTACGGCGGAGTTCAGCCCGTAGGTTTCGATATTGTCATCGCGATCGGTCAATACATATTGCAGACCGTTCTGCACCAATTTGTAGTCGGTGTCGGATGGTGGTGTCCAGGTGTTGCCTTCAAGGGTGAACTGGATGACCTCGCCGTCGGGCCGCTCGGCGTTGATTTGCGTCAATGAGATGATATTGAGGTAGCGGTCATAGGTGGAGCGCCAGTTGTCGCCAAGCATCGTGGCCACGGTATTGGGAACGCCGAGGCTGTCGTAGTAGCGGCTGAAGCTCAGCTTGTTAGCGCCATAGGTCGCATAGTCGTCCATCTCTTCAAACACATTGCCCGATCCAAGATCGATGGGGTCGCCCGGATCGACTTTGCTGCAGGTGGAACATCCACCCGGCCTGATCTTGACTTTACCGGTGCCGTCTCCAAGGAGGATGGCGAAGACGCTCTTACTCGCTTTCTGCGTTTCGTCGGTTGAGACGTAGTTCAGCGTGAAAGCGTCCGTGAGAGTGACCGTGCTCGGTTGGTTCCAATTGTAAAAAGCCTGGGTGGCCGGGAGCGAGACGCCCTCGCACGGAAAGCCGGGCGGCAATTTCACGCTGCCATTTTGAGAAGTAACTTTTCCGTATTTAGCCTTCGGCGAATCCGTAATCGAACCGGTTCCGGCCGTCGTGCAATTGCTGAAATTGGCATACCAGACGGTCATGACCACGAGGTTGGTGTTTGGTGTTGCAATAGCTGGCTTCGCTCCAGAGGGTACATCGCTGGTTGCGGGAACTGCGGATGCGTCCGATTTTGTGAAATCGGCGCCCTCAGCAACGCTGGGATGGCTCTCCGTCAATCCACCAAAACGCGACATGACCACCAGCAGCTGCCCCGAACGGCTGGCGGAGCCGGTAGGGAGTTGACCGCTGCCGAGTGGGGGTGACGATATAGGCTGGCCTACGGGCCGCACCGGAGCAAGTTTGGACGGCGCGGAGGTGCCGGTTCCGCTCAGCGTGTAAGTGACGGGACCTCTGACGGTGCTTATCGTGAAACTGCCGCTGACCGTCCCAGCGAAAGTCGGCGAAAAACTGATCTTGAAGCTGCAGGTTGCTCCACCAGCGAGCATCGTCCCGGTTAAATTCGGGCCGCAGGTTCCCGGCTCGAAATTGAAATTGTCCAGATTGAAATAGCTCAGGTAACCCGCTGGGGAGTTGGTGTAATTCGTGACTGTAACGGTGATTGCAGGACTTGTCGCCCCTACCGCGATGCCGCCAAAGCTCGCGCTTGCTGGAACGGCAGCCAAAGGCGTGATCGTATATTGGCCGCCGCTTATGGTCGATTGCGAGTATCCCGCTCCCACAGCGATAGCCTGAATAGTCTCAGTGGCTGAGACGGCAATCGGCGACGTGTACTTCGTGGACGAAATGGAAGGCGTCGTACCGTTGCTGGTGTAATACACGGTCGCGCCAGGAGTCGCGTCCGTGATGGTGATCGATTGGGCAGACGTAAAGGTTCCGGGTGCCGGAGAGAAGATCGGCGCATTCGCGACCCGCTCGACCTTGCGAATCACATTATTATTGGTATCCGAGATGTAGAGGATGCCGTCCGCATCCACCGCAACCCCGCTAGGCAGGCTGATGCCTGCGCTCACCGCCGCCCCGCCGTCACCGCTATAACCGTCGCTTCCGTTGCCTGCGACAGTGTGGATGATGCCGTCCGGGGTTCTTTCGCGGATGACATTGTTTTCGCTGTCGGCGATATAGAGGCTGCCAGCCGTGTCGATGGCAACCCCGGTCGGTGAGCTGAGCATGGCCTTGGTGGCGGCTCCGCCGTCGCCGGAGTAGCCATAATTACCATCCCCGGCAATTGTCGTTATGATCCCGGTTGGGGAGACTTCACGGATAGCGCTGTTGCCCGTATCGGCGACGTAGAGATTGCCGCCGGCGTCAATAGCCACCGCTCCCGGATAGCTGAGCATGGCGCTGGTCGCCTGGCCGCCATCGCCTGAATAGCCGTCATTGCCGTTACCTGCGACGGTGGTGACGACGCCAGTGGTAGATACCTTACGAATCACCTGGTTATAGGTATCCGCGATGTAGAGATTGCCGGATGCATCGTATGCGATGCCTCCTGGGGAGTTGAGCGTGGCCTTGGTAGCAGGGCCTCCGTCGCCGGAGAAACCATAGTCTCCGTCACCCACAGTCGTGGTGATGATTTGGTAGGAGCCCAGTTGCCGGATGACACTATTGCCTGAGTCCGAAATAGCAATAGCCGATGGCAGAACCGCGATCCCCGTGGGCGTGTCGAGCATCGCAGATGTTTCGAGGCCGCCATCGCCCGAATAGCCTGCTGTTCCATCTCCGGCAACCGTGCTTATCAGTCCGCTCGCAACTCTGCGGATCACGTTATTGCCAGTATCGACTATAAGCAGATTGCCTGCCGTGGCAGCGTAAAGAGCCGTAGGAGCGTCGAGTGTCGCGTCGATGGCCAGCCCACCGTTACCGGAATAGCCTTCGGCCCCCGTACCTGCGAACGTGCTGATGACTCCGCTGAGCGGCGGTGGATTAATGGTGTAAGTAGCTGTTGCCACGGGACCGCTTGAATAACCATTGCCGATGGCGAAGGCCTGGACCGATGCTGTCGCTGGAATTTCGAACGGCGAGCTGTAGACGGGTGAAGCGACGGTAGGGCTGGTACCGTCGGTGGTGTAGTGGATGGTGACTCCCGTCGCTGAGTCGGTGATTGTGACGGTTTGGCCTGAAGTGTAGGTTCCGGATGCAGGTTTAAGAACGGGTGCGGGCGCAGGCGGTGTGATGACGTATTTCGCCGTCGCCACGGACGATTGGGTATAGCCGGTCTTGGATGCGTACGCCCTGATAGTTGTCGTAACGCTGACCGGGATTTGCTCTGTGTATTTTGTGGCTGCCCCGCCGTCAAGGCTGTAATAGATTGCAGCACCATTGGTTGTGTCTGACAGGGTCACAGACTGGGGCAGTACGTAGGTTCCCGCTACTGGATTAAGTGTTGGCGTTGCAGCCTGCAGCGTGTAAGTTCCGGCGGCAACGGCGGATGGCTCATATCCTGGTGCAACGGCAATCGCCTCTATTGTTTCTGTGGCGGATACAGAGATAGGGACGGTATAGGTGGGCGACGACAGAGTTGGCGTCGTGCCGTCGGTTGTGAAATGGATAGTCGCACCGCTAGTGGTATCGGAGAGGATGACTGTCTGGCCAGAGTTGAACAAACCAGGCTGCGGTGAGAACCCCGGAGTTAACGTCGTTCCCAGGTAGTTGATGGTCAGGACTCCGTTGACAAAGCTGAACGTATAGTTCGTGGCCGTGAGCGTGCCTTGGGATATGTTGATGGGATAATTGCCCGGTAGTGTACCTTTCGTGGCCGTTGTAGTTTCAGCAGGTGCGCCGGAAAGAACTGCGATAGTGTCACCATTGACAAAGCCGGTCACGCTATAGGTCAGCTTGGATAGGGGCTGACCATAAGGATCGCTTGCATTATTAGCCGTGACGGTAAGGGGTACTTTCAATCCCGTCAACGCGAATTGAGCCTTCGCCGTCACCCCGCCCACGCTTGCAGTCGCAGTCAGGCTTCCGGTTGCAATAGCGATGGCCGTGACGGACGCCTGCCCGTATCCATCCGTGGCTGCGGTGCCACCCGATAGCTTCAGCCCCGTGGCGCTGAAATCGACTGTAACGCCAGGAAGGGGATCGCTTGCTATGTCATAAACGGTCACTGTGAGGGGAAAGTAGAAAGAAGAACCATAGAATGCCGCCTGGTCGGAAACGACTGCGGCTACGACGCTGGCGGGAGGCCCGAGGACGGTCTGCTCGATGCTACCGCTGCTCGTCAAGTAGTTTGTGTCGCCGGAGTAAGTAGCTGTGACCTTCGTCTTGCCCGGAGTCGTAAGTGCGCTGGTCGTATAAGTGGCTTGACATTCGCTGTTTAAGGCAACTGTTTGCGGCGAACCACTGCCGACAGTAAAGCTCACAGTGCCGGTCGGGCACCCGGTGCCGGAATCCGGCTGAACGAGTGCCCTGAAGCTAACCTTCGCTCCCTCCGGTTCCGGGCTGCCGCTGGAGGTGAGGGTTGTGGTGGTGGCTGTTTTCCCTTCGCCCCCGCTCACCGAAAATTTCGCGACAAAGGCGTTCGGTCCGGTGCCTTTCAAAGCATTATTCGATTGCTGGTAAGAGCCTGGCGTCAGGGGAAAGTTGCCCGAATAGGCCTGTCCCGCCAGATAGAAGTTGCCTGCTGAATCGAGCGTGACGCTCAAGGCATAGTCGCCAAAATATCCCGTCACGTCCCCGAAGGAATATTTTGCGCCCGTTCCGCCGAGGTAGGTGGAGTACGCGAGCGCTGTGCCGGAGGGGTTCAACTCTGTTACGAACGCGTTATCGGTGTTATGGGTTCCGCCATTGTTTTTGGGTTGATAAGCGGTAGATGACGTGACCGGGAAATCCGTCGAAGCGGCAATCCCAGTAACATAGGCATCGCCGCTGCCGTCAACCGCAATCTTGTATGCCAGATCTCCGAAGGGTTCAAGACCTTCAAAGGTTCCGCCGCTGCCGCCCAGATAGGTGGAATACACCATCCCAGTGGTTAGATTTAACTTGGATACAAAGGCATTGCTAAGCTGGCTGCCAGCCGCATTGTTGGCGGTCTGAAACGCTCCTGCGGTGTGAGGAAAATCGGTGGAGAATGCAAGCCCAGTCACATAGACGTTGCCTTGATTGTCAAGCGCAACGCCCGTTGCCTCGTCTCCGTTATAATCCTGGTTGCCACTGCCGCCGAGATAGGTTGAATAGAGCAGTGAGCCTCCCGTCGGGCTGATTTCCGAGACGAAGGCATTGGAGACCGAAGCATTCGCCCCATTATTAATCTTCTGATAAGGATTGCTGGAAACGGGAAAATCTGTCGAGCTTGCCTGGCCCACGACGTAGGCGTCGCCCAAGCCGTCCAACGCGATGTCGCTTCCCCCGTCACCGTTGTTTGTCCCGTTGCTGACGGTGCCGCCCAGAAACGTGGAATATACCAACCCTGATCCGGAAGGGTTGAGCTTCGTGACGAACGCATTGGAGCTTTCATTTGCATAGGCCAGGTTCGTTGGCTGGTACGCGTTCGCCGTGTGGGGAAAATCCTGCGAGAATGTTGTTCCGGTCACGAATGCATCACCTGAGCCGTCCACCGCGATGCGGGAGGCCGTGTCGTCGTTGCAATCGGCACCACCGCTGCCGCCTAAATAAGTGGAATAGGCTAGCGCGGAGCCCGAAGCGTTGAGCTTTGTCACAAACGGTGTGGAACATCCTTGCTTGGAGGCAGGGTTCTTTGTTTGGTAGGCACCTGTGGTAGTGGGGAAGTTGTCTGAGGCCGTGGCCCCACTGATGTAGGCATTTCCAGAGGAATCGACGGCGATTCCGTTTGCGCCATCTCCGTCGCCTGTATTCGTGCCGCTTCCGCCAAAGTAGGTTGAATATACTTCGGCGGTCCCGGCCTGATTGAATTTCGTCACGAACACCTTTGGCGTACTGCCCGCCGACTCTTTGACCGGAGAGGGATACGCTCCGGCCGTGACAGGAAAATCGACATCCGAGGTTTCGCCTGTCACATACGCGCTGCCCGCCGAGTCAACGGCGATGGCGGTGCCAATCGTGCCGATGCTGCCCCCGAGATACGTTGAATAGGTCAGAACTGGGTCGATGACCAGCGGTTTAGAACGGTCGTAGCGACCGAGGACGAATCTAGCGCGGTCAGTTCCCTGTTTCGCGAAGCGGGCCTCAACGAGCCGGCGTTCTCCGTCCACCTCCTGATATGCCATGGGTTTGCGCAGCGTGATCGTCCCGTCGGTGCTCTCTAAGATGAGGTCTCCTCCCTCGTTCAGCGTTAGCGAATGCGCCCCGCGGAAGCGTAGTTTGACCGAATTAGCGCTTTGCCCTGGAGCAACAACAAAGTCATATTCCAATTGGCGTTGATCGCCGTAAAACGTCAGATCGATGCCGGGATATATACCCTGATACTTGATTCTTGAATAGGTTGGGATACCGCTCCGCCACTTGTCGGGTTCGTTGCCGATGAAGTAGTTGACGGTGCCGGGAAGCTGTTCCTGGCCGGTGATGCGCGAGTGAGGCTGCGCCCCTTCGAATTGCATACGAATTGCGTCTGTTGTTACCTGATCTTCGCTTCTGGAGTCGAAGGTGCGGGACAGGCCTGCGGATTTGGGAATCGCCGCATCCCGGGAAATGGAAAGGACGGCTTCCGTGGATGTGAGGAAGAGCGAATAGCCACACCCTCTCGAAAGAAAACGAACCCGAGCGTCAGCTTGTCCCTGATTGGCCTCAAAACGAAGGGGTAGTTTGCCGAAATTCGCCGCTAAAGCTGGCGGATTGAGGGTTGTCGAAGGACGGGGGGCGATGCTCCGGTTGGCACCGATAGCCCGTGGCGTACCAGCAACAATCGGTATTGCTCCCGTCAAGGCGACCGCCACGAATACCATCGGAAGCGCAAACCGAGGAACGCTCATGTCGGCATAACCCGATCTTGGAACGCGAATTTTAATGGTTCCCGAAGCTTGGCCTGATATTGGCATACAACCTCCGCTCCCAGGACGTCCTGGGCAGTACGAGCGAGAAACTCAGAAGTGCGTTCGGCTAAACAAACCCCAACGGCGAACCGTTGGGTATGCGGATACAAAAGGTCTCTAACGGTGATTTACGCGGAAACCAGAGGCGAGAGCCAACGCCGTGCCAAAAAAAGTCGAAAAAAAAGTAGAGATCGCCGGATTTTTCATTTTTCAACCTTGCTTCTCGGCTTATTCTCCTTTCATGAGTTTCAGAACGTCCTTGACCGGCCAGCTTCGCCTTTACTCAAACGGATACGAAGAGCTCGGCAACTCCATCTTTGATGAAATCTTCCCGAGACTTCGGCAAATCGCGTCCTGGAATCTCGCGAAGCGAAAATCCCGGTCCGGGTTTACCCCGACGGAGCTGGTCGGAGAGACATGGCTCACCCGCTTGCGCCGAGGCAACTGGTCGATTGAAAGCCGGGAGCATTTCTTCGGCATCGCGGGCAAGGCCATGCAGCAGGTCTTGATTGATCTGGCCCGCAAAGAGATGGCGGCGCGGCGCGGGTGCGGAGCCGTTCATCTTTCCCTTGATGCGCTCTCACCTCGCTACGAACCTGCCGAAGCGGATATGGAGCAACTGATCACCATCGGAATGCTTATTGACAAGCTGGAGACAAAAGATGCCTTGACGGCGCGAATAGTGCGAGCGCATTACCTTGCTGGGTTGGAGTTGGGCGAAATCGCTGCGGAGTCGGGGTTGACTCCCAAACAGGTGCGTCACCGATGGGACAGCGGAAAGATTTGGCTGGCCAGGCAATTGCTGTGAGATCAGCCGATCACGCGTCGGCGCTAAGATCCGAAACAATAGGTTCCGCAAAAAGAAGTACGTTTTCCGGCCTGCGCACCGGGTCAAACTGAAGGGCCGATGCAATCATTGCCAGCGACGGTGCTGAGAGCCGAAACCGGCGGGCTTTGAGCATGGCGACTATTCGCTCCGGGCTATCCATCGTAGCCTCAGGAATCAACTCGCTCCAGCGTGATCCAGTCAGCATTTCCAACAGAACCTTCGCCAGACTGTAGATGTCCGTTGCCGCGGCTGCATAGCCGATCACCTGTTCGGGCGCCATGTACTCCAGCGTGCCCGCGACGCGGGAAATGCCCTGGAAGGTCTTCTCCGGGGACTTCACAATCGCAATCGAGAAGTCGATCAATACGATTTCCTCTTGATCGCCCTCACCGACGCGAACCATGAGGTTTTCAGGCTTAAGGTCGCGATGAAAGATGCCGTTGCTGTGCAGAGCGGACAGCGCGCTTGCGAGCTGATTCAGGAAACGTGCAGTCAAGGTGCAAGGCAGAGCGCCCCATTCCAAGAGTTTACGCAGAGTCTCTCCCTGAATAAATTCCATGACCAAGTAAGGCGCGCCGGTGGGTGTGATTCCATGCCCTTCGATCCTCACAATATGAGGATGGTTGAGCAGTTCCAAAGCCTCGACTTCCTGTTCGAAACGATGAAGAATCCAGGCCTGATCGGCACGTTCGCTCTCAAATAACTTGACGGCGCAAAGCATCCCATCTTTATGCAAGTCGCGGGCGCGGACGACAGTCGAGAGGCCGCCTATGAATAAAATCTCGCCGATTTCATATCGACCATTGAGAACAGTTCCGATGAAGTCCGCACTCTCAGGTGAAAGTGCTTTTTTACGCGGACCATCAATATTCGGCAGGGTAAGGCTCCGAATCAGACGCCGATGGCGCAACCATCGCCTAAACCCTACGCCAACTCCCGCTCCTCCGAATCCAAGGATGAGCAGCCCGGGCCATCTAAGCCAAAACGGGAAAGGCACACTTAGCGATTGTGCGGAGGCTTGAGACCACGGGCCGGACGCCATCCGCGCCTGCACTTCCAACACATGGTTTCCCCAACTCAGTTTCTGCAGATGCAGGTCAAGGCCGGAAGCATCGTTCCATGCCGTTTGTTCGGGCAGCAGGCGATAGCGGATGCGCAATGCGCTGCGGCGATCAAACTGCAACGAGCCAATATGCACTGTGACGTCAAAACTGCGCGGAAGCTCTCTGAGGACATCTGCGGGGATCGTGCTTTGACCTATCGAGAAACCCGAGATAAAGACCGAAGGAACCGGGAAAGCGGTAGTGAAATTCTCCGGTGGCGAAAAATGCGCCAATCCATTCGCCGTGCCAACCCACACGGAACCATCAGGATCGGCTGCAAATGGCGAGCCGCCCTGAATCGGAGGAGAGGACAAGCCATCGTGGTCGTCCAGGCGGAGCCACTCGGAGGCCTCCGCACCCGCAGCGGTCGCGACATAGAGTGCGTCGTTGTTGCGCCAGACCCAGCCGCGCCGGTCGATGGAAAGAAAATGCACGGCAGTGTCGGGGGCGACTTCATTGAGCCATTGGGTGAAATTCCGAACGACGGGATGTCCCGACACGGGATATCGAATCGAGGCAAAGGCCGCCGCCTTGTACCCAAGCCATAAATCGCCATTTGCCTGAATGGCGATTGCCTGGCAGGGCAGGTCCAGCAATCCGTCCTTTTGAGAAACGATCCCCCATTCACCATCTTTCAAGAACAGGACCGTGTTTCCGTCGCAGGCCCAGAGCGTATGACGTGGGTCATCGTATTGGATGTCATCGATACGGTTGTCGGATATGCGCTCGGAATGCGAGATGAGTACGTTGCCAGTAGAAATGACGCGGCTGACGCCGCGATGCCCCAGCCAAACTTCGCCATCAGGGCTTGCCGCAAGTCGGAAATTCTGATCGCCATCTGGAATAGCCGTCTTGGCAAGAACCGCTCCATCTCGATGCAAGTGTTCGATGGTGGAACGGGTCGCTGCAAACAAGGTGCTGTGAGGGCCAGCCGCCAAGTTTGCGGTCATCCCCGCCGATCCATCCAGCAGTGTCCATCGGTTGCTGTCGCCTGTCAATCGGCGAATCCCATTTGCGGATTCAAAGACGTCCTTTCCTTCCCGCAAAATGGAAATCGGAGACTCAATGCCATCGGACTTGTCCCAAAGCGTGAGCTGAAAGGGATACATGAATCGGTAAAGACCACTATCCGAGCCGATCCAAATGGTCCCGTCCCTCGCAATGATTGCGGTGTCCATATCGTTGGGGAGTCCTTCCGGAGCACTGGCGACGTGGAATGCGCCTGGGCGTCCCAACGCAAGTGGAACCAACATGAATATGGAGCCGTCCGGCGCTTCTTCCAGGTGGGCGCTGGAATCATACCGAGAGACTGTTGCGGGTATCGCCTTGGGCTCCGTGTCTCCAGGGCATTGATAACTCGCGAAAGCTTCCGCGCGGAACCAGATGCATCCGAGATGGTCCCGCAATACCCTCTCAATTAGGGGGCTTCCCGCGTTTCTCTTGACCTCCAACGTCTTGCGGGAATTGGCGGTCTCCAGCAAATTTTGGTGGAGAACTTCGCACCAGCCGCCAGGACACGGGAAAAGAAGGTTGCCATGCGGATCGACCGTGAGGTGATTCGATTGCTTTTCCAGGAGTTTCTTTGAAGTCCAACTGTCCCCGATCTTTTGAAACAGGACGAGATCGCCAAAAGCGGGCTTGCCCTGCAATTCGGTCCCGAGGGAAGCCAGAACCATCGTGGGGGAGATTGAGACTACAGACAGGCCGTCGCCGGACTGCATTTTCTCCACGCGTCCGGCCTGATAGCGATAGAGCCCTCCACGTCCGGTCCCTCCGCCGGAATCCGTACCCTGTGTGGCAATCCAAATCCCCCCGCCGGCATCTTCGGCGAATCCGTTCGGCGTTTCCTTGGGAAACCCGTAAGAACGGAGGGAATAAAAATTAGCTCCATCGAAGCGGACCACATCGTCAATGGTTCCCAGCCACAGCGCCGAGGTTTGGTCCTGCATCATCGAGAAAATGCCATGAGGAGATCCCGCCACCGGCAAGATGGGGTAATGCTGCGCACAGGCGCGCCCAACCATCACGGCCACCAAGCAAACCGTTCGCCAGATTCGCCCCATAACCCATTTACGCAAATTTACTGGGTGCCAGCCAAGCTTTCGCCAAAAGCCATTTCCGATTCTGACGTGGAAGGAAATCCCGTCATTGACGTGCGAGTGGCGCGCGCTCAAGTCGCCGGCAAAAAGCGAGGGGGCGGGAGGCAACGGTTACCGGAAAGGAGGCGATGGCGGAGAAGGCAGGAGAAAATCGCGGGAAACACGGCGGGGGGCTATGCGCGGGGGGTGCGCCGGCCGGAGTCTGTTGCTGCGACGGGGCGCAGCCTGACGCCGGGACTGTCATCGTTCAGGAATTGAATTCCGGCCTTTTCCAGCGCCGCCAGGACTTGGGCGAGGGTGGAGGTGCGAGAGCCGATAGGACCGTCGAAGGACTCCATGCGGCGAATCGTGCCGATGGCTACGCGCGAGCGCGAAGCCAGCTCAATCTGCTCCCATCCAATGAGAACGCGCGCCGCCCGTAGCTGTCTTCCGGTAATCAACGCTCGAAGCTAGCACGGGGCCGCGTGTAAGTGCAATTATTTGAATACTATATACAAATACTTGATTACTATAATCAATTTGTGAGATGCTTGATTGGCAGGTCGGAGCAGAGAATAACGACCGTCAGAGCGATCTCCACGCGACAGATGCCAACATTCCTCCGTTCGGAGAGGAGGCGCCCGTGTACCGAATAGTGCAGAAACCAACTGGGGAATTTCAGTGCCAACGCGGCACAGGATTGAGACACAGAAGCCTGGACCCGGCGCGTCCACGAACCGAAGAGACAACTCGACATCCAAAGCGCATCTGGCCCCGCAAATAGGACACTCCAAGACGCCGAAGGCGCTCAAGTATTCCAAGACGTAACACACGAAAAATACTCGCTCATTCATGCTTCCAAGCATTGCGGTCGCTGGGAAGTCGAACAAAAATCAGATCATCGGCGCAAAGCCATGGAGGTACAAGATGCGAATTTCCTACGGCGCTCTGGCGATTTTGGGGATTTTGATGCCACTGCAAACTCTCGCTCAGTCCGGGTCAGCAACGTCTTCGACATTCGTGCCCAATCCGGAAGATTTCGGCATTGTGCATACAACTCCGCAGCAGCCGCTGCATGTACCCAAGCTTCCCGCGGGGGCCTGCAGTCCTAAAGACGAGCCAAAGCCGCTTCCTGGGAAGGGTTATAGTCATGATGATTTAATGTGGTTCCTCGTCTGCCGCAAAGAACCAAAAACCCTAGCACCTCACCAGGTAAAGGCAGCGCCGCAAATCCCCCGTCAGCAGCGTCCCGACGTCTGCACTGGACCCGTCCCCGCTGCTTCCTGCCCCAAGAAGGACGGGTTCGTTTCGCAGGACGCGTTTGGACAGCATTATTGCGACATATACCTCGAAGGAAAAAGAGGTATGTTCGACACGATTCCCAATTCAGGCAACCGGCCCCAGGAGGCCATTAACCTCTTGAAACAGGGATACTTCGCAAGCGGGCGCTGCGTCGCGGAACTTTCCGCAGAGGACGGCAATGCGGACGCAATAGTGGCGGTGGGAATGATGCGGGAAAAGCATATTGGCGAGGGGCCACAGCTCGAAGCAGAAAGGGCAAAGCGAAAGGCAGACGCTGAGCAGGCGCAGCGAATCCGACAGGCGCAGTTGGAACAGTCAAGGCAAGCGGTGGCGACTTTCTTCGGAGCGCTCCTATTGGGAGGATCGAATCCGGGAGCGAGCAGGAGCGACTCGTCGATTCCTGACGGCATGTCCTGGTACTGCGGAAAAGATGTCTGCGGCTGGGAGCCGCAAGGCAGGTTACACGTTGAAGATGCTCCCGCCGACCCTCAATGACAAAGCTTTGTCACTTGAGATGAATCCCTGAGAAAAGGCCGTGGAGATAATCCACGGCCCTTTGCGCATGCGCGGCTGCGCTGAAGATGGCGCGTTTATCGTTCTTGAGTACCTGTAACCAACTTGCGATGTAGGCTGCGTGGTCGTCGCGAACTTCAGGCGTGATGCCAAGGTCGGAGCAAAGAAAAGCGCTTGCAAGCTCGGCCACTAGCTCTTCGCGGGCATAACCTTCGTCGCCCCATGCCTTGCGGCCAAAGCTGCGGTCGAGCCGTGAAGGGTGCTTGGTCCAGTGGGTGGACTCATGAGCGAGGGTCGCATAGAAGCTCTCAGCATCTCTGAATGCTTCGATGACTGGCATCTGGATGTAGTCGCCGTCATTGCTGTAGAAGGCGCGGTCACCGCGATAGCGGATATCAGCCTTCGTCGCGGCGAAGAATGCTTCGGCGTGCGCGATTCGCTCGACGGGGTTCGCCGGCGCTTCGGGCTTTCCGTAGTAGTGTTCGGGCAAGCCTTCGATCTGCTCGACATTGAAGACGGTGTAGCCCTTCAAGTAGTGGATTTCGCGCTCAGACTCCTGGCCGCTATCGTCTTCCTCGGTGCGGGTGATGGAGCTGGCATAGACGACAAGGGAGCCTTTCTCGCCCTTGCGCACGTGGGCGTTAATCTCACTCGCCTGCCTGAAGGTCATCCAGATGGGAGAGGCAAAGCCCTTGTCCATCGCTTCCGCCCAAAGCATCAGAATGTTGATGCCGCAATAGGGAACGCCATTATGCCGTAGTGGCCGAGTGATACGCCCCGCCGTGTTTCCCGCATTCCAGGGTTTCATCCATGTGCGGACGCCTTGCTCCAGATCCGCGATGATCTTGTCAGTGATGCGTGTGTAAACGTCCTGTTTCTCGTTGCTCATTGTCCTGTTCTCCTTTGTGGGTCCGGCTAATTCCGAACCGCCGAGAACAAAGGAGCCGAGCGCAATGAGGCGGCATGTCACCGCAGGGGAACGGCCAACACGGGAGCGAAGCGAATAGAGCGGGCAGCGCCGTTGACGGGACGCCGCGCCCGGCTAGGTCTCGGTGGATACGGTTCGGTTTGGCCGACGCACGGAACAGGCCAGTTTTCAGCGAGACGGGAAGGGCCTCAGCCGCTCGGATGTCTGGTTCGGCCTGGTGCATCCGGGATGCAGATAATCCTACGAGCTGCGGGAAGCAGGACTGATCCTAGAAAGGATGAGGCAGGTATGCTTGCATGTATGTGTGTATATATGAGTATAATTTGGAAGTAGGAAGCTGATGCCTAATAAAACGATCTACGTCAGGGACGCCGATTTGCCGTTGTGGGAGAAAGCTCAGCGTGAACTGGGCCAAAGCATGTCCTCGGGATTTGCGGAGTATTTAAGGGACCGCCTGGAACGGCGGAGGGAAGAGAAGATCGATATGGTGCAAGCCATCGATGCACTGCTATCTGAAGTCAACGCCGCCCAAGGTCTGGGACTTGAGCGCCATCCAGCCTGGTCGCCTTTCATCCTCGATGTAAATTCGGTCAACATCGGCTATAAGCTGCACCAGAAGCAAGTAGAGCCGGACCGGGTCATGAGCCTGGTTGTTGGACCATTGGACTTTGACAAGGGTGGGCAGCTGGTTGCGGCGACGAAGAGCCGGATTACTGCGGAAGTCCGGAAGTTCTGGAACGGGAAGAATACGCAGCGGCACATCTTCGTGGATGCGAGCAGTTGAGGGCGCAAAGCGAGCTTGAGTAACCGGCACTCGACGGGAGCGCAGACTGCAGGCGGCTCTGCACAGATCATCGGCAATACTGGAAACGAACCTATGGCAATCCCTGCTTTCGACGAAACGCATCTTGAGCAGATCTGCGCTGTGCTTGCGGACACCGGAGCGGGGCTGACGGGCAGCGAGATCGGAAGTCTGCTGATGCAGCTAGGCATTGAAGACCCGCAACCGACGATCACCAAACGGAAGCGCTTGTTTGTGGCACTTTGCAATCGGCAGAGGACGGACAACAGCGGAAGTCTCGTGGGGCAATTCATTCACAAGGCGATGGACCCGGTGCGCTACACCGGTAACAGGGAACAATTCGACCTCCGGCGCAGCGACCTGAACCAAGTCCTCATTTTCTGCGGGTATGCCTTGGGCGAGGATGGAAAGCTCCGGCACATGCAAGCCGCGCGCACGCTGGATGAAGCGGAGGAGCGCGCCGATAAGCTGCGAAATGAGCTATGCCGACGGGGCGTTCACGCCGATGTGCTCAAGTTCTGCCGGGCAGAATTAGTGCGCAGCAACTACTTCCATGCGGTTCTGGAAGCCACGAAGAGCGTGGCCGATAAAATCAGGAACATGTCCGGCCTCACGGACGACGGGTCCAAGCTCGTTGACCTGGCCTTCGGACTGGGCAGCACCGGCATACCGCTCCTTGCTTTTAATTCGCTGCAAACCGATTCCGAGCGCAATGAGCAAAGCGGAATGATGAACCTGATGAAGGGGATGTTCTCCGCTTACCGCAACACAACCGCGCATGTACCTAAAATCTATGCAAATATGCCGGAACTTGAGGCCCTCGATCTGCTGACCATCGCTTCTCTGCTTCATCGCCGCCTGGACAATGCGGTAAGGACGCAACGAGCGACAACACCCTGAACTATTGTTTCCGGTTCTCCATGAGCGTCATGGAACGCCGCGACTGCCGCCTGGCCGCGACACGATGCCACGCTTCTGCGACGCCGTCCCATTCAAAAAGGACGTATTTTATTACGGCCGCCGCAGTGGCCGTGAAGAGCACGATATTGAGCAGAACGGATTCCATGCTCACTTGCCCCCCTGTACGGACTTTTTGGTCCCGATGGTCACGACCTTGGGTTTTGCGACGATCAGGGGCAGGCCCATCTTCTCCAGAAGATCATTGGCGTCTTCAACCTGATCGATCCCAATCTTCTTGAGTTCAAACAGGCGTTCTACGGCCAGCCTGGGATCGCGCAGGAGGTAACGGCGTACCCCACTATCATTGAATACCTTGATAAGCCCGATCTTCTCCAGCCAGTTGATGGATTTGCTCACCGTCCCTTTCGTCTGAATCCCTGTGCTGTTCATAATGTCTTCGTAGGTCGGGTAGCAGATACTCTGCGGCCCGCCCCGTGTCAGCAGGTAGATCCAGACTTTGAGATCGGCACCCTTAAGATGGCGTAGCAGCTCTCGGGAGATGTAGGGCAACGGAGCAAAACCTCCGGCCTTCGGCAGAAACACTTCCTTGTCCGCTCCGGGGAAACATCGTTCCCGGTAGCGCTGATCCTTATGTGGTCTCTTGGGTGCCATAATTTACCTCCTGTGTCTGATTGAGATTCTGCGGCGTTTCCGGCCGGAATTCAAACCCCGCCCGCACCCACCCCCAGGTCAATATGTCAATACACCACCACAGTTCAATCCATACCAACCCAGTAAATACACGGCGCCCCTTGATAAAGGACGTGAAAGGCGCGAAACTGCTGGGGGTTTTCCATTTTGCGCAAGGGGATAGGTTTCCTATAGGCCTCTAGAGCTTGCCTTGCTCCCACAATTATCTTATGAGCTGATCCCCGAAAATACTTGTCGAGCTTAAAGTTCTGGACGAACCGGGCGGAGCTTAGGGCTGGATCTGGTTCATCGAATCGCATCGCAACGAATGGGATGCGCCGGAATGAAGAGGTTATGCCTACCTCACGGACCTAAGAGTTCTCAGCTCGGCACTTCGCCCTGTCGAAGCCTTCAACAAAACCCAGGGCCTGCTTCAATCCGTGCGCGGTGTAGTCCTCAAAAACGTAGGTTCGTCTGATCTTACGAAAGTCAAGGCAGTGCAGCCTGGCAAGATCGTTTAGCCGGAGAAGGTCAGTTTCCTCATCGCTTGAACTTATGGTTTGCAGTGTCGGCATATTTCAGATCCGGTCCCGATTTTTTGCCAAGATGGCACAATGCCTCAAGACCGCAAAGCAATTTTGCGGGGATTGTATTGGAGTACATAAAGAGGTTAAGTAATCAAGACAATGGCCACGGCAACACGAAGCTTTCTAAACCATCGGACTTATGCAAATTAGGTGGCGGCGGATGGGCTTATTCCTTTGTGTGAAGGCTGCGCACCTTTTTGCGGGAATGAACGCGCTGGCAAAGCCATCCATCCATCCGTCCATCTCACGCAGGATAACGAACTACCCCACGAGCAGATGCTAATACTACGCCTTGACTTTCTAACTCGATAAAATACATTATCGCGTTAGGAACCACGGATCAGGGTAGGCGGTGGCAAACGAGCTAGTCAGTATCGATAGCGAACGTACACTCAGCACGGAGCAGTACAA